>Ga0315542_1000951_pt1 | contig 18267 bp, 15 predicted proteins | sample SalMarSW160120MG_FD_202541 | JGI IMG/M metagenome (GOLD analysis project Ga0315542, IMG submission 202541) | Salt marsh sediment microbial communities from the Plum Island Ecosystem LTER, Massachusetts, United States - Salt Marsh Sediment SW1601-20 ...
CGCAAATTCATAGAAGCGCGTGGGGTTTGGGAGACATAAACCCCAAATAGCCGTCCATGTCGGAGCCCGTGCCAAGTGCACTATGAGAAAGGGTCTGAAAAAGACTCTCAGGCCCTCCTCCTGGTGCAGCAAATAAAATGGCTCACTATGAGGAGCAGGTCGCGACTTCGTTGGAAGTCATCATCGTGCCCATGGACGGGCACGCAAATCAATGGGGTGCATCGCAACCCTTTGATTTGTTAAGGAAGCCGAAAATGACACTTTTCGGTTTCCGTGAGTAAAAAGTCCAGGGACGGACTTTTTAGGGTTCCATCAAAGCTGGAATCCAAAACAAATGTTCCGGAGGCCAAACCGGCAGGGGACGTCATTTTTCAGGAAACCTAAAGGAGGAGAAGGCAATGGGGGACATGAGAATTGCTATAGTCGGTATCGGTGCCACAGGTGCGGTTCTGGCAGCGGCCCTGCTCAGCAGGGATCCCGAAACCATCCTGGTGGATCCCCGGCCGGGCCTGGGGGAAACGCTTCGAAAAAGCGGGCTCAACATCAGCGGGGCCATTACCTACCAGGTCCCGGTGACCCGGTTTTTTCCGCGGCTTGAGGACCTGGGACAGATCAGGCCGGATTTCTTCTTTCTGTCCACCAAGACCTTCCATCTCTCCCGGGTGTTGGACGACCTGGAGAAGGTCTTTGCCCCGGGGACAAAGATTGTCAGCACCCATAACGGTCTGGGAACCGAAGATCTCATTGCCGAACGTTTCGGCCCTGACGCGGCTTTTAGAATGTCGCTTAACTACGGCGTTTCGGTCAAGGGACCCGGGGTGGTGGAAGCGGCATTTTTCAACAGGCCGAATCATCTGGGAAGCGTGACCCCGGAAAACAGGGAACTTGGTTCACACGTGGCCGATTTGCTCACCCAATGCGGCCTGGACACCGAGTTTGTTGAGGACATCAAGCTCGCAGTCTGGAAAAAGATGATCATGAAATGCACCATGGCGTCCATCTGCGCCGTCACCGACAGGACCATCAAGGATGCCCTGGAATTCCCGCCCACCAGGGAAATTGCCGACGCCTGTTTTCACGAGGCCCTGGCAGTATCGAAAGCGGTGGGTTACGACCTGGGAGCGGACTATCTGGGGAAGGCCGTGAGCTACCTGGAAAAGGTCGGGGTTCATAAGGATTCCATGTGCCACGATCTCGCCAACAAGACGCCCACCGAAATCGATTTTCTGGGAGGAAAAGTGGTGGAATACGCAAGGGGAAAAGGAATACCCGTTCCATTCTACACAGCCATGACCAACCTGGTCAGGGCCAAGGAGGACAGCTACTTGAAAAAATAGTCGCTTCATTCCTTTCCCAGGCCGTTTCAACCAGGTGCAGGCCCAGTGGGTCGGAAACCTCGCTTGTGCGTGGCGCCCCCCCCTTTACCGCTGCTGCGGGAGGGCTAAAGGCGCTGGATGCGAATGTGATCAGGCCATCCGAAAAAAAGCTTGACATCGGGAGAAAGCGAGGGTAAATATAGTTGCATAGAGACAAACTGGGTTTCATACTATGGAACAAAAGCACTCTACACACCTGTCCATCGAAAGAGCCTTGGATATCTTGATGGCCTTCATGCCCCACAACCAAGAACTTGGAACCCAGGAGATCAGCCTGAAAATGGGGCTACACAAATCAACCGTAAATCGGTTGCTTCATGTCCTGAACTCCCGCGGTTTTCTTCAACAGAACACCGTTACAAAAAAATTTCGCCTGGGGTCATCCATTGTCCATCTTGGAGGGGCCGCCGCCCATTCCTTGAATGACGATCTGACCAAGATTGCCATGCCCTTTCTCGACGAGTTGCGTGAGCGGGTAGGGGAAACGGTTGTGCTTGAAGCCGCATCATCAGAGGATACGGTTATCGCCTACCTGGCCGAAGGACGAGGTCCGGTGCGCATAAAAGGAAACATCGGAAACCGTCATAAATACAATGCCGCGGCCGGGGCTAAGGCCATTCTGGCTTTTTCCGAATCCGAATTCGTTGACCGCATTCTCGCCGGGAAATTACATCAACAGACCCCCAATTCGATAACAGATCGAATTGAATTGCTGGAGGAAATGAAAAGAACCAAAGAGCAGGGCTTTTCTTTCGAAAAAGAGGAAAACAATATCGGCATCAGCGCCTTCGGATGTCCCATATTCAATTGGGAGGGCAAACCCGTTGCGGCCGCGGTAGTTGCCGGACCTTCCCAAAGTATTATGTGGGAAAGGCGATTGGACATTGTTCCCCTGCTGATGGAGACGGCGTCCACCATATCCGAACGTCTTTACCATATAAAAGGAGACAGGAATGACATATCCCAGCGTTTATCCGACTGGGGCGACGGTATACGACCCCGATAAGTGTTTCAACGGTTTCACCATTTTTCAGGCCAAGGAAGTCGGCGCCTTGTTGATTGACATGAATGGTTCCGAGGTAAAACTGTGGAAGGGCCTTCATGGCTTCCCCAACAAGATTCTGCCCGGAGGCCATGTTTTGGGTCATACCGGTGAGCGGCCCAATGCCTACGGCATGCAGGATCAGGTCGATCTGGTCCAGGTGGATTTCGACGGCAATATCGTATGGAAATTCAATCAGTGGGAATTCATCGAAGATCCGGGCGAAAGCCCCCAGTGGATGGCCCGCCAACATCATGACTATCAGCGGGAAGGCAACCCCGTGGGCTATTATGTTCCGGGAATGGACCCTTGTGTGGATCGTGGCAACACATTGATTCTTTGTCATAAGAATGTCGCCAACCCGGCAATTTCAGACAAACCGCTTTTGGACGATGTCATCATCGAGGTGACTTGGGAAGGAGATATCATCTGGGAATGGCTATGCAGCAAACATTTCGAGGAATTTGATTTCAACGAAGAAGCCCGAAACATTCTCAGCCGCAACCCAAACATGGTCCCTTCCGGCGGAGGTCTGGGGGACTGGATGCATATCAATGCCTTCTCCACCCTCGGGCCGAATAAATGGTATGATAATGGCGATAATCGTTTTTACCCGGACAACATTATCTGGGACTCCCGTGAGAGCAACATTATAGCCATCATCGACAAAAAGACCGGCAATATTGCGTGGAAAATCGGTCCGGACTACAGCACAAATAAAGCACTGAAAAAGTTGGGCTGGATCATCGGCCAGCACCATGCCCATATGATTCCCAGGGGACTGCCGGGCGAAGGCAACATCCTGGTATACGACAACGGAGGCTGGGCCGGATACGGAGCGCCCAATCCCGGAGCGCCTACAGGCATTAAGAACGCACTCAGGGATTATTCCAGAGTCCTGGAATTCGATCCGACCACCTTAGAGATCGTCTGGCAGCATACGCCCAAGGAAGCCGGGTTCCTGCACCCCACCGACAGCAACCGATACTACAGTCCCTTCATCAGTTCCGCGCAACGCATGCCAAACGGCAACACCCTGATCACTGAAGGCTCCGGCGGCCGGATCATCGAAGTCACCGCCGACCATCAACTCGTTTGGGAGTACATCAGTCCCTATTGGGGGAGCCTGATGAACATGAACATGGTTTACCGGGCATACCGTGTACCTTACGAATGGGTGCCACAACTTGATCCGCCCAAGCAGGTCCCCATCGAACGAATCGATGTAACCACCTACCGGGTGCCCGGTGCCGCACAGCCCGGTCCCCGGCAGGTCACCCCCGTCGATGGCGTCCGACCCTACCAGGGCGATGCAGCCCTGTGCGTTCTGGTCGACCACGGAAATTAGAACACCGCCGTCGGCCGAACAAACCGGCCGGGGGCATAACCTACAATAGACAGGAGGCAACGCTATGAAAAAATGTCTGTTTAAATCCGTTCTGATGGTTATTTCGATTATCGCCATAATGGGTGGATTCGCGGTTTCCGGCTGGTCCGCAGATAGGGTTATGATCAAAGCGGCCAGTGAATATCCGGATAAGCACCCCACGGTGAAAAACGGATGGTTTCCCTGGATCGAGAACTTAAAGAAGGAAACCAAGGGGCAGCTGATCATCCAGTTTTTCAATCCCAACACCCTGGTGCCGCAAAAGGATGCCTGGGCAGCCTTGGAAACGGGCGCGGCGGATATGATCTTCAATCCGACCTGGCGTAACCAGGGGAAATTTCCTTTAGACGATGTAACGGCTCTGCCCATGCTGTTCAACGGTGCCGAAGCCGGCAGTTTGACTATCTGGGATCTCTACCAGACCTATCCGGAATGGCGTGCCGAGTATAAAGACGTCAAACTGTTATGGCAATGGACCAGCGCCACGATCCAACTGCATACCAGGAGAAAACTCGTTAAAAACCTGACCGATTTCAAGGGCATGAAAATCATCGGATGGAACCCCAGAAACCTGGAGATGATCAAGGCCCTTGGGGCCAATCCCATCGAAATGTCGCCTCCGGATACCTACCTGGCGCTGGAACGTGGCATGGCTGACGGTGTCATGTGCCCGATTGCGCCCATGAGAGCCTTTAAGATAGCGGATGCGGTCAAATATCATACGATCATCAATTTGAACTGTGATGCTTTCTATGCGGCCGTGAACTGGAAAAAGTTCAATGGAATGCCCGATAAGCTGAAAAAGGCCCTGGAAAATTCCACCGGCCGCCGCATGGCCCAGATCAGTGGCAAAACGTTAGACCAAGGGGCCATTGCCGATGCCAACTGGATGAAGAAAAAAGGACAGATCTTCTATGTTCTTCCCAAAGCTGAAAAACAAATCTGGCGTGACAAGCTGAAATACATGGATGAGGACTGGATCGCCGCCATGGAAAAACGGGGATATAAGAATGCCCGCAGCATTTATAATGAGACCTTGAAGCTGGCTGAAAAATACTCCAGCGAAACGGTGGGCGGTTACAAGCAATAGACCGAAAAAATCAGATCCCGGCGCCGACTTCAGCCGGCGTCGGGAACCGAACCCGAAATTGAACGAATCCGGCCGATTTTTAATGGAGTCCCTATGAGCCCGTATCTAAAGTTAGTGATTCGGCGGCTTGAATGCATCGTCAACCCCATGGTCAACACTGCAAATGCAATTGCTGCATTGCTTCTTGGGTTCATGGCACTTCCCGTGTTTTTTGATGTGTTGTTTCGGCTCATTTTCTCAAGTTCAATACCTGGTGCCATTGAGATTGAAGAAATCTTGATGGGAATTGTCGTGTTTTTCGGGATCGCACATACCCACGCCAACGGCGGGCATATCAGCGTTGATCTCCTGACCTCGAAATTGAATGCAACTGCTCGAATCGTCATCGAAAACTGCCTGTATCTCTTGTCCAGCATTTTTTTCGGCCTGATGAGTTGGCAGCTCGTTGCCCAGGGTTTGGGAAAATTTCATAACCACGAAGTCAGTTTCACCTATAAAATCCCGGTGGGTGCCTTTCGGTTCATCGCCGCCTTTGGTGTCGCCATTCTGGCCCTGACCGTGTTTGTTTCTTTTCTCAAAACTCTGGAAAAAACGGTGGCCCGCGGAAAAATTATCTGGCTGATACCGGCGCTCATCGTCACCGGCCTTCTGGTGGCCGCACCGCTTGCCGGATGGATACCCATGAACTGGTATGGCGCGCCCATCGGTATCGCTGGCATGGGCGTGCTCTTTTTATTCCTGTTTCTGGGAATGCCCATCGGATTTGCCATGGGCCTGACGGGCTTTTTAGGCATGACCGTGATCTACCAGGGCATCGGGCCTTCGCTGAGCATGCTCGGGATTGCTTCTTATGACACGGCCGCTTCCTATATGCTGACCGTGGTTCCTTTGTTTATCCTAATGGGAGAATTCGCTTACCGCTCCGGTATCAGTAGAGATCTTTTCGATACGGCCTACAAATGGTTCGGCCGTCTTCCTGGTGGGATGACCATGTCTGCTTTGGCCGGATGTGCCGGATTTTCAGCCATTTGTGGAGACAGCCTGGCCACGGCTGTGACCATGGGAACCATCGCGATTCCCGAAATGAAGAAAAAAAAATATGATCTGCGGCTGGCCACCGGAGCCCTGGCTGCCGGGGGGACACTGGGGATTCTAATCCCTCCCAGTGTCGGATTCATTTTTTATGCCATTGTCACCGAAGAATCCATCGGCCGCCTCTTTATCGCCGGCATCTTGCCTGGATTACTTCTTTCGGCATTATTCCTGGCCACCACCTACGTTATCGCCCGGAGAAATCCGGAATTAGCGCCTCCCGGCCAAGCGTCGACTCTGAAGGAAAAGCTGGTTTCTCTCAAAGGGGTGATCGGCATGCTGGCCTTGTTCGTCCTCATCCTGGGCGGCATATTTGGGGGAGTCTTCAGCCCGGTGGAAGGTGGGGCCATCGGCGTGGTCGGCGCGTTTGTATATGCACTCATTCGTCGCAGCATGACTTGGCCGTTGATGGTCGAAGCCCTGAAAGGCACCCTCAGTATCACCAGCAAATTGCTGCTGATCCTGATCGGAGTGGGCATATTGGGCTACTTTCTTGCTTCCACCCGCCTTCCCTTTATCCTGGCCGGATTCGTCACCGGACTGCAGGTCAACCGCTATGTTGTTTTTGCCGCAGTGATTGCACTGTTCATGCTGCTGGGTTGCCTGTTGAACGTCATCCCCATGATCCTTCTGGTTCTGCCCACAATATTTCCGGCCATCGTCGCGTTGGGATTCGATCCGATCTGGTTTGGGGTCGTTACGGTATTGACCATGGAAATGGGCCAGATCACTCCCCCCATCGGTGTCAACGTGTTTGCCATCAGCAGCGTAGCCGATGGTCTTCCCCTTCAGGAAATATTCAGAGGGATTGTCCCGTATTTTTTGTGCATGGTCCTTTGTATATTTCTTTTGACGCTGTTTCCCCAGATCGTCCTTTATTTGCCAAACCTTTTATTCAAATAATAGCGGTTTAAAGGGCCGGCGGGAAAACTTATGCACTCATCTTCGACCATTTTTCAAACCATATCCCCAGGCAGGATTTGGTTATGAGTCTCTGAGGTTGCAAATACAGCATTGAAAGGCCATCGCGTAAATTATTTTGTCCTGTTATTGACCGGTGATTACAAGATGAGGAGGGAATGAAAGTGAGTTACGAAGCATTCATTGAGTTGGCTAGGAAAAGACGGTCCATTCGAAAGTTTAAACCAGATCCTGTAACAGATGATGAGATCAACAAGATCCTTGAAGCAGGCTCGCTTGCACCTTCAGGATTCAACTGCCAGCTATGGGAATTTGTTGTTGTCAGGAAATCCGAATATCGCGAAGCTATTATCAGCTTTATCGAGGAAGTCTCACCAAAAAAAGGAGATGGACAACCAGCTCCGCCGAGTGGGAAGATAGGGTTTGCAACCGCTCCGGCTTTTATCCTTCTTTACGGTGATCCTAGAGTTCGTAATTACGCCCCGCTGCATGTTCGTAAAGAAGATTCCTATTGGAAGTTCATTGTGAGCGCATCCCTTGCCTGCGCTTTCGAGCACATGGCACTTGCAGCGGCGAGTCTGGGGCTTGGATCTATGTGGGTTTCGATTTTCCACAGATTTAATAGCGTGGATGAAAAGACACGAAAGCTTCTGAATATCCCTGATCATCTGGAGCTTTTTGAGATGATGGCGATAGGTCATCCTGATATAAAAGTAGTCCCAAAGCGTTTGTGGCCAATTGAGAAACTGACTCATTTGGACAAATGCAAAGATGACGAATTTCGGACAATTGAAGAACTGGAGACATGGTTTGACACTAAAAAAAGGAGATGATATGACAAGAAAAAGTAATGTTGAAGAACGCGAAACCCCCGCAGGCAACGTCGTAATATTTGAGACGTCGATGGGAAATTTCGAGGTTGAACTCAATCTTGACAAGGCGCCCGTCACCGTGGCGAATTTTCGATCCTATGTGGAAGAAGGGTTCTACAACGACCTCATCTTTCACAGGGTCATTGACGGATTCATGATCCAGGGCGGGGGCCTTGACAAAGAGATGAACGAGAAACCGACAAAAATGGCCATTAAGAATGAGGCCGGAAATGGTTTGAAGAACGAGATGTACACCCTTGCCATGGCACGGACCAATGTGGTGGATTCCGCCACATCCCAGTTCTTCATCAATGTGGACGACAACGATTTTCTCGATCACCGGGATGAAAGCCCAAGCGGTTTCGGATACGCCGTCTTTGGAAAGGTGGTCAAAGGAACGGATGTCATCGACAAGATAAAAAGTGTCAATACCCACACCAAGGGATATCATGAAAATGTTCCGGTGGAACCCGTGACCATCGGGAGGGCCTATCTCAAAGAATAAGAAATCAGAGAGTATTCATTGATGACTTCTTACAAAGTCATCAATATTAAATGCCCAACGGAAAAATAGATGAGACAACACATTCCCCCACCCGGGCTGGACCGGGTTGCCTTGAAAAAGGCCCCGCCGGATCTGGTCATCAATAACGGCCTACTCTTTAATTCCTTCACCGGTGAATTTATAGAGGGGCAATCCCTTTGGATCAAGGACGGCTGGATCGCCTACGCCGGCCCTGACAAAAGGCCCAAAACGGGCGATGGGACCGATTTCATGGATGCACGGGGCATGGTCCTGCTCCCGGGACTCATGGAAGGCCATACCCATATTCTGAACCTTACGGGCATAGAAGAATTCGTGAGGCACGTGATCCCCTCCGGGACGACAACGGTGATTACGGAGACCATTGAACTGGCCACCATTGTGGGGATCGATGGGATCAGGTATTTTGTACAGGGGATCGAGAACCAGCCGCTCCGTTTTTTCTATACCCTCTCCCCCTTGTGCGGGCTCATTCCTACTGTAGAAGCCAATGTCCCCTCCAATGAAGACCTCCTCCCCTTTCTGGAGGCCCCCGGGTGCCTGGGGCTGGGAGAAATCTACTGGGGCAACTTGCTCCTTGAAGGCGTGCAGGGGGAACGGGTCAGGGAACTTGTCCGATTGACCCTGTCCATGGGAAAGCGGCTGGAAGGGCACTCTGCCGGGGCATCAGGCAGCAAACTTCAGGCCTACACCTCTTTCGGCGTCTCTTCCTGCCACGAGCCTATCACGGAAAAAGAGGTACTGGAGCGACTCAGGCTCGGCTACTGGGTCATGATCAGGCAGGGGGCCATCCGCAAGGAACTGGATGGGGTCAAGGGGATTTTCCAGGCGCCTGTTGACAAACGCCGCCTGGTCCTCTGCACCGACAGTATGGACCCGGAAGGGTTCCTCTCCGAAGGATACCTGGACGCGGCCGTCCGCCATGCACTCCATCTGGGGATCGACCCCTCTCAGGTCTACCAGATGGTCACCCTGAACGTTGCGGAGCATTTCCGTCTGGATCACATACTGGGATCACTCTCACCCGGAAGACTTGCCGACATGGTGATCATCCCCTCGCCGGAGGATTACCACCCCCAGACCGTCATACGCGGTGGGAAAGTCATCTTTCAGGACGGGAAAAACCTGGTGGAGCCGAGAAACGCCTCTTTCCCGGAGGCCATGTTCCGGACGGTGAACATTCCTGAAATCCCGTCCATCCTGCCACCCAAGGAGGGGAGGGTGAGGGCGGTGGAAATGGTCACCAGGCTGGTGACAAAAGAGGCCATCGTGGAGCTCTCCGACCCAAGGGAACCAGGGTGCCTGAACATGGCCCTGGCCATTGACCGGACCGGCGGGGGCGAGGCATTCTTAGGCTTTATCAAGGGATTCGGCCTCAAACAGGGGGCATGCGGATCCACCATGTGCTGGGATACGCCGGACATGATCGTCCTGGGCTGCGATGCCCTATCCATGGAGACGGTTATCGGAAGGTTGAAGGCCTCAGGTGGGGGGGCGGTCTATGCCATCGGCCGGGAAGTGGTGGCCGAATTTCCTGCCTCCTTATGCGGTGTGGTGACCGTGGAGCGCATGGAGACGGCCAGGGCCCAGGTTTGGGAATTTGAAGAAAAACTCCACCAAAACGGCGTCCCCTGGGAGAACCCCTTGCTCGCCTTGAACACCCAGGGCAATGCAGCCATTCCCCACTTTCGCCTGACCCATAACGGTTATGTGAGGATGAAAGACCGGACGGTTCTCCCCTTGGTGGTGGCATAGGGCTAAGGGCGTGTTGGGACCGGTCCTGACTCACGGCGTCGTGAGCTCCGCCACAAAACTTCCTACTTTGACTTTGCTCTCCACCCTGACAGGGATCTTCGCGCCATCCGCGGCGAACCAGATCTTGAGGACGGCCTCCTTGCTCTTCTTGAATACACCGCCTATATGCTTCAGGTCGGGCAGAACCAGAAACGTATCGTAGCCCCTGTTCCCGACGCGAATCTTTTCCCTCTTGACGACCTTTGCCTTGCCCATGACGCATTTCTTCCCGTCCGAGACTGGCACCTGGATTGTCTGTCCGACGTGAAGCGCCTGGAGTCGGAGGACATAGAAGATGGCAAGGGGATCAAATGTGCCGGAGAGGAGAGCCACCTTTTCCTCGACTTTGCCGTTTTTCTCATAGGTCGCGACCCGGGTATCCCAGTCGAAATGGACCGTTTCGTCCCTGTCCTTTTTGCCCCTGGTTTCTTTTCTGTAGAGGATGGAGTGGCTCATCCCGCTGTCGGTGAACGACTCTACGGTCTGTCTCAGTCTGTAAAAGAGGTCCACGAAGCTGGTGGTCGTACTGGTCATCATGAAATGGTAGGCCTTTACCCCCTCTATTCCCTTCATGGGCATGACTTCCAGGCGCATTTCCCCGGCCGGGATGTGAACCCAGCTTACCTCGTAGGAAAGTTTTTCGCCCGGACTGAAAGGCAAGGTGTTTTCGGCCAGTCCCCTCACCGGCCGGAAGACACAAGCCAGGGTCATGAAAACCAGGAAAAACCTTTTTGTCCAGGTCATCCAGGAAGGGCTCCCAGCCAAAACCTTCTTGATGCTTCTAAAAGGATCACTCCCCTTCATCTTCGACCTTGATCCTGGTTATTCTCTTTCCGCCATCCCCGGGCTCCTCTTTTTCGAGTTCTTCTATGCGTTTGTCAACGAAGGTCCTGACACCCTTCAAAAACTCGATGCGGGCGCCTGTGAGATGTCCAAAAAAAGGTGATTTTTTCCCGAAGATCTCTTCCAGATCCCTGAAAAGCGTTCTCACCGGGCATCCATAAGCGGATTTTTCCGTCTTCTTGTCTTCATCCATTTTTGTCACCTCCGAAATAGACTTGGAGATACTGGTCCTCGAGCCTGGCCCTGATGGACGTGGCGGCGGCCACCTGTCTCGGGAGCAAAAGGTGCATCTTGAAACTCCCCACCCGGACGATCAGTTCATCGGAAATCTTGTTCAGATCAATGTGGTCCTTTTCGGCGAAGGGCAATTTCAGGGTCAGTCGATATTCACCGTTCTGTTTGCATAACTGAAATGCCTGCCCCGTGAAGAAACGATCGAGGGGATTCCTTTGGCCGTATATTGCATCTGCCAGGCGGCCGAGGCTCTCCAGCCCCAGGACCTCTTCCCTGAAGAGATTGACCGGTAAGATGGGGACAGGGGTGAAATAGTCTTCCGCCTGGGCCAGATAAGCTTCCTGGCTTTTCCGCCACCGGCTGAAATAGTTGTCGGTCACTTCTTCGGGAAACACCCTGTTCATGATGATGGCATCAACGTGCATCTTGTATAGGTGGAAATACATGAAGGCCCGTTGTGTCTCCCTCAAAACGATTTTTTCGGGATTGGTCACCAGACGCACGGAGGTGATATCCGGGTCCGTGAGGATCTCATCGACCCCTCTCAACCGCTCGAAGAGGCGTTCGATGGCATCAAAATATTCGGTACCGGGGAGCGGGATATCGTAGAACCGTTTGGCCACCGGGCGAACGTATTTGGCCACGGTCTTTTCAAGCCGGAATATCTTCTTGATGTACCAATCGAGCGTGGTGGGTATGCTGATGAATCTGAGGGACTCCCCGGTGGGCGCGCAGTCCAGGATAATGACGTCATACGCCTTTTGCTGAACATACTGGTTGATGTAGAGGAGCAGGCTCACTTCCTCCATCCCCGGCAGGATGGCCAGTTCCTCGGCCAGGATTTCATCCAGGCCGCTCGTGTTGAGGAGGGTTGAGATGTATTTGTGGATATCGCCCCAGTTCTTCTCGATTTCTTCCTGGATGTCCAGCTCCTGGATCCACAGGTTTTCAGCAACCTGGACCGGCTTTCCCCTGTTGTGATCCAGGAGATCCTTGTCAAGATCAAAGATGTCCGACAGGCTGTGGGCCACATCCAGGGAGAGGATGATGGTGCGTTTTTTCAATTGGGCGGCCTTCAGTCCCGTTGCCGCCGCCGCGCTCGTCTTACCGACGCCCCCTTTCCCCGCAAAGAAAATGATCCTCATGGAGTCCTCCCTGAGCTGACTTCGTAAAAAAACTGATTTGGCAAATAGGATACCATACCAGGGCTCGGAAAATCCACAAAAGTCCTGTTCTTAAACTTCCAACGAAGTGACCTTGTCCTACAAACCCAAGGAAACGGATCTGAGAATCTTTTTCATGTGCTTTCTCATAGTGCACTTGGCAACTCACTTCTGCATGGACGACTATTTGGGGTTCATTCCTGTTAAACCCTGCGCGCTTCTGTGACGTATCGCTGAACCCCAAATCGGCGGCCATCCCTTCCGGAGTGTTTAGAAAGCATTTGAAAAAGATTGTCAGGTTCGGCCTCACACCACAATCGCCTGCAACGATTACCAGTAGCGCATGGCATCTTCGAAAATTCCGGCCAATGCCTCACCGTCCACCGGGCGGGGAGACAGCTTGGTCACCCGGTGCTGCGGAAGGGTCCCTTCCACCAGTTTGGGGATATCGTCAGGGGTATAGCCCACGCCGCTCAGGCCGTTCGGGATTTTCACCCGCTTCATCACTTCGATAATCTTGTCGGCCAGGATTTCCCCCGCATCTTCCAGCCTGGCCCCGGAAACATCCGCGCCAATGGCCTCGGCAGCCCGCAGATGCCTTTCGGGACAACCGCTGGCAGTGAAGCGAAATGCCGCAGGTGCGTTCAGCACAACCGCCATACCGTGGGGGATCATCGGGTGGTCGGCTGGATACCCTTCCGGATGGTAGTCCTTGACCATTCCGGACACGGGATAGGACATGCCGTGGGGGATGGTCAGGCCGGCGTTCCCGAAGCCGAGACCCGCGAAACAGGCGGCAAGCAGCATCATGCCGCGGGCCTTACTGTCCTCGGAGTCTTCCACGGCCCGGATGAAGTATTTTCCAACGATACGCATGGTCTCAAGCGCCCAGATGTCACTGATGGGGTTGGACCCCTGGTATGCCGGACGCAAGATGGGCCGTTCAGGGCGCTCTCTCTGGCTGAATGGCAGGGTTGTATAGGATTCAATGGCGTGGGTGAATACGTCCAGCCCCGTGCACGCGGCCGCCATGGGCGGCAGAGACCGTGTATTGTCCGGGTCGACGATTCCCAGGGTGGGTTTGAGCCGTCTATCGGCGATACCCGTTTTGGCGTGCATTGCCTCGAGGTCGAAAATCGCGACCCCTGTTGTTTCGCTCCCGGTCCCCGCAGTAGTCGGGATGGCATAAAGGGGCTTGAGTTCCCCCGGAACCGGGAGGCCCTTTCCAATGGGCGGGTTCACGTAGTCCAGCAAATCCGCCGGGTAGGAGGAAAAGAGGTTCGCCACCTTGGCCGTATCCATGGTGGAGCCGCCACCCACGGCGACAAACCCGTCAAATTCACCTGCCACGGCAAAGGCGATGGCTTCCTGGAAAGAGGAATCAGTGGGCTCTATCCTGACCCTGTCAAACAAAGAATAGGCCACCTTTTCCTCGGAAAGGGCTTCCAAAACCGTCTGGACCGGGACCAGATCCCTGAGAACAGGGTCCGTGAGAACCATCACCCGGTTTACCCCCCGCTCCGAGAGATCCATACCCACCTCGCGGGTCGCTCCCTGCCCGAAACGGATACTCGATGCCGCCATCTCAAAAGCGTACTCATGTTCCATTTCCTTCTCCTTCCCGTAAGACAGATGCTCAGTGCTTGAAGGCGCGCTGGCCTGTAAAGACCATGGTAACCTTTGGGTCGGCTTCGTTGCACGCCTCGATGGCCTCGAAATCCCTGAGCGACCCGCCGGGATGGACAATGGCCCGAATACCCTCGCGAATGGCCACGTCCACCCCGTCCCTGAACGGGAAAAAGGCATCGGAGACCATGGTCGCTCCCGTCAGCCCTCCATTGGCTTCTTCGGTTTCCCGGTCGATATCTTCCTTGAGTTGGGCGTCTTTCTCGCCTTTTGCGACCATCAGCTCCAGGTCCTTGTAGGGAATACCATGCTTTTTGAAACAGAGGGAGTCCGCGTACTTGGTGTAGGCCTTGAAGATGGCTATCTCAGCCACGCCCACCCGGTCCTGTTCGCCGGTGCCGATGCCCACGGTCACCCCGTCCTTGACATAAATCACCGAATTGGACGTAACGCCCTGTTCCACCTGCCAGCCGAAGAGCATGTCTGCGTATTCTTCTTTTGTAGGAGTCCTTTCAATGCGGTAGACTTTTCCTTTGTACTCGCAACGGGCCGGCTGGAAGTCATGAGAGGATACTATGGCATTCAGGGGCGACTGCTGGACGATGAGGCCACCGTCCATCAGGGATTTGAAATCCACGAAACGCATGGCCCCAAAAGCGGAGAGCCCATCCATCCGGTCTATGCGAATGATGCGGAGATTGGCCCTCGAAGCGAGCCTCTCAACGGTTCCATCCTCGAAATCCGGGGCCGCCACCACCTCCAGGTAATTTTCAGTGATCATCTCCGCCGTGGCAAGATCCACCGGACGGTTGAAGAGGGCGCATCCGCCGAAAGCGGCGATGCGGTCGGCCATGTTCGCCCGGTCATAGGCATCCGAAAGGGTGGCCCCATAGGCCACACCGCAGGGGTTGTTGTGCTTCAGGATGACGGCTGCCGGCCCCGCGGTGAGGTATTTCATGATATTGAGGGCATTGTCCACGTCCGTCAGGTTGATCTTTCCCGGGTGCTTCCCGCTCTGGACCATATCCTCTTCTGAAACGGCGGAGACCAGGCCGCGTCCCGGCTCGATGAAACGGCAATCTCCCAGCACCAGATTTCCGTTCACGAGTTCGTAAAGAGCCGCTTCCTGCCCAGGATTCTCACCGTATCGGAGCCCCTTTTCGATCACATCACCGGTCTTTTCGTCCCTGATCTTCCAGGTGCGCTTTCGATACACCAGGACCTGATCACCGAAGTGGATGCTCATTTCAGGAGGGAAGTGATCATCCATCATGGTTCGATAGGCTTTCTTGAGGTCTTCACTCATGGGGTTCCTCCGTTCCTTATTTTTCTTCTGTTAAGTTTTGTGGACTGACCAATGGTTTAACCGGCTCAACCTGATAACGGGGAAACGGGTTAACCTACCTTATGCCTTGTGTTTCTCAACATACGCATAAGCGCTGTGGTTGTGGATTGACTCGAAGTTTTCGGATTCCACGGAGAACCAAGTAATATTGGGGTCATCGTTCAGTTTGAGAGCGATTTCCCGGACGATGTCTTCCACAAACATGGGGTTTTCGTAGGCCTTCTCCGTCACAAATTTCTCGTCTTCCCGCTTGAGAACCGAGTAGACATCGCTGGATGCCGATTCCTCGACGAGCCTGATCAAATCCTCGAGCCAGACGAATTTTTTAAATCGGACCTGGAGGCATACCTCGCCCCGCTGGTTGTGGGCTCCGTAATCGCTGATTTCCTTTGAACAGGGGCAGAGGGTGGAAATGGGGACGCGGATGATGGTGACCAGGTCGCTTCCGTGGTTCAGGGAACCTTTGAAGGTGCACTCGTATTCCATGAGGCCTTGGGCACCGCTTACCGGCGCGGATTTGTTTATGAAATAGGGGAAGGTAATTTCCATGTGAGCGCTCTCGGCGTTGAGCCGGGACATCACCTCCTCCAGGATCTCTGAAAAATTCTGGAGGGAAATGCGGCGGCTGTGCTCATTGAGTATTTCAACGAACCGGCTCATGTGGGTTCCCTTGTAATAACGCGGCAGGCTGACATACATATTGATCCTGGCGACGGTCTGCTGCTCTCCCATGTCCTTGTCCAGGACCGTAATGGGGTAGCGGATCCCCTTCACGCCCACCTGATCTATGTCTATGTTTCTGGTATCTTTATGATTTTGGATATCTTTCATGGCTAAGTCCTGCACAATGATATGATCATTCCCCTATCTTATTTGCCTTCCGAAGTCAACAGAAACCGCGCTATAATGGCCAAGGATTGCGGGTGTGAACTGGTGTGACGGGAATCGGAATCAGAGAGTGGCGGGGGCCTTTCCGGCTGCTCTTTCCTCCCTTATCTGTTCGTGAAGGTGGGAAAAGTTGAGCGGTGGTTCATCGGTCAGGCGGCGCGTTATGGAAATGGCCTCGCTCGGGCAGTTGACGGCGCACACCCCGCAACCGATGCACCAGTCCTGATCCACGCGGGCCTTGTCATCCACGATTTCCACGGCATTGACCGGACAGATGTCCGCGCAGTTGCCGCAGCCGATGCATTCCTCGGTTTCCGTCTCTCGCGTGAAGTAGACGGCCATGAGCACGTCCCTCGGGATCTTGCGTCGCCTGATGATACCCACGTTCCAGCAATAGTGCCCGCAGCAATTGCAGGTGTGCTTGATCTCGCCCCGGGCATTGTCCACCATGTGAACCAGCCCCTCCTTTTCGGCGTTCTTGAGGATTTGAAGGGCTTCATCTTTTGAGATCTCCCTGGCAAGTCCTTTCGTGATGACAAATTCCGCCAACTCGTCGTACTTGATACAGACCTCGAGACTGTGCTGGCAATCCGTCCGGCCCAAGACACGGGCGGATATGCGGCATGGGCAATGGGCCACCGCGATCTTCGTACTGGCATCCACGATGGGGCCGATCTGCTCGTGGGGGAGAACACCCTGCATGGGAATATCAACGGTCAGGTCGGCCGGGCTGTACTTGAAGGATTTGGTGGGTACGCCGCCGTAGACTTCCCTGGTAGTCGGCACGGTGAAGTACTTGAGCACCAGTTTAGCCATTTTTTTCGCCCGTTCGTCCTGCTTCCCTCCCCAAAAGAAGGTCTGGGGCATGCCATACCCCACCTGCAGGTGTGCATACCCGATGGATCCGTCCTCGGTCATCGCAGAATAAATCATGTTCCGCTCCGAAAGGGAAGAAAGGGCCTTCATCACGGCGGACTCGGGCAGGCTCGTACGGGACACGATGGTACTGGCAGGGACCACCTCCAGCGGTTTCAGTTCCGCGGGGATTGCCAGGGCCACTTGGGCTTCCGCCGGACTGAACATTTCTTTTAAAAGATCGATCAGGGCATCATGGAAGGGATATCCCATGATGAGGGATTCAAGATGTTTGGCCAAACTGCGATAGATATCTTCCATGGGTAAACCCCCGCAGAAATTGCGTTGTGTGGATTTATGTGGATATTGACTTTTCGCAGGAAAAGGATCTCATGTCAAGCCTCCAATCCTTAGGCGTGGAGGGATCGGCCGAACAAAGATTCTGCTTGATTTTGAAAAGAGAAATGACATAGATTGTAAGCCTATTCATTCACGGGGCGTGGCGCAGCCTGGTAGCGCACCTGCTTTGGGAGCAGGGTGTCGGAGGTTCAAATCCTCTCGCCCCGACCAGTCTCCGTTCAAAACGGAGTTGAGATAGGAGACTGCCGCGGCGTAGCTGACTTGTGAGGGCATAGCCAACGGCGGCGCCCCAAAGCGAAGCCGGGCTAAATAGATTGCCTTCATAATGATCGTTTCGAACTAAGCCTTGGCAAGCCAGAGGAAAGAATTGAAGGGTTTCACCTATGTTTATGTCCTATTGAGTGAGAAAGATGCAACCCACCGATATACTGGGTTGACTGATGATTTGGAGGCCCGCCTGAAGTCTCACAACCAAGGAAACAATCCCCATACATCCAGATACTGTCCTTGGCAAATTGAAACGGCCATCGCGTTCCGCTCTAGGGAAAAAGCGGGTGCATTCGAAAAATACCTGAAAAGTCATTCAGGGAGGGCCTTTGCCTCGAAGCATTTCTAAAACCCAGCAATGGAAGAATATGGCTTAACGAATTCGAGTCTACGTCAGAGTCCGCCAAGGGCGGGTAAAGCAACCCTCCAAGGAGGCTTGTAGGCGCATTTCCGAAAAACCAAGAGTGCCATCAAGCTCCATACCCTTCTGGACCTGCGGGGCAATATCCCCACGTTTATCTATATCAGCGACGGAAAACTGCACGATGTCAATATCCTCGACGAATTG
>Ga0315542_1000952_pt1 | contig 18266 bp, 13 predicted proteins | sample SalMarSW160120MG_FD_202541 | JGI IMG/M metagenome (GOLD analysis project Ga0315542, IMG submission 202541) | Salt marsh sediment microbial communities from the Plum Island Ecosystem LTER, Massachusetts, United States - Salt Marsh Sediment SW1601-20 ...
CGCAAGATCCCAAATGATAAATTTGACGATTTCTTGTTCGAATAGAACTCTCTTGGTTGCCAAATCGACTCCAATAGTAGCAATATGACCTTCGGTGAAATCTTCTCCAAGATAATTGCGGCGAATGCTTGTCTTCCCAACAGCCCCATCACCGATGAGCACTGCTTTCATGATTTTACTGCCATCGTCCTGATCTTTCATTATGTTACCTTCCGCACGCCCTTATTTATGAAGGCCGTCATTACATATCAGAAATCCATTCCCCACAAATGGCTCTCCGTATTATGAATTCTAATCTGCACAAATAAGGTTAATGATTGTTCGCTTCGAGGATAATTAAGATTTCATATTGGGTCATTTCTAATAGTCGAATAGATTGCGGATTTTCTTGCTATATTTCCTTGGTGTAACCTTTCCGACGTTGATTGAATCGCAATCATGAAACTGCGCAAAGTCATCCAACCCTTTCTGTAAGCGTTCTCGCCCATTTGCAGTCCCAAGTTCATCATTCTCGATATACAGAGATTTCACTTCGAGAATTCTATCCTTCCGATGAGCTTTCGCATCAAGTCTTCCTGCCAACTCAGCTTTGTCAAGAATTGGTAGAACAAAATAGCCATAAACTCTGTCAGGAACAGGAACATAACACTCAATCTTGTAATCAAATCCCCAGATTCGTTTGGGAAAAGCACGTTCCCGTAAGATGTTGTCAAATGGTGTGAGAATTTTCACTGGGGCAGTATCTAGATAGGCCTTATTCTGAGATTGTAACTTTTTAGTGTTAGAGGCAAGAACGAAGTAACGTTCCGTGAAACCATCAACCGATACCTCTTCAAGATCTCCATTCTTCACTCTTTGATCCAGGTATGCTTCAATCAGTTCCTTCCTACCCTTCCAAAGTTTCTGAGATGGCAATTTATTGTGATAGGTCCGGATGTCATCATAGCATCCTATTCCAAGAGAAGCAAGAGAGGAGTCAACTACATACTCTGCAGCTTCTACATCGCTCATAGGTTCAGAGTCTATGTGAGCCGGCAAAACACGTTCGATCAAATCATAGTATTTCTGGAAACCTTTCCGATAAGCAACCATCAGCTTCCCGATAGTATAGAGATATTCTAAGGCACGTTTCTCTACCTTCCAATCCCACCAGCCAGTTGAATCTTCTTTACGTTCACCAATCGATGCACTGTTCGTCATCCCATTCTTCTTCACATGCCTATATACTGAGTCGATCACGTCTCTATTCTCAAGAGCCCATTTCTTTGTTCGATTCCCTGGATAGAACTGTCGTCGCCAAGCAGAGAAGGGATAGGTTTCCATAGGCATCATGCACATCGAATGAGACCAGTACTCAAACAAGTCACCCTTCTTCTGGTAGTCCCAGATTGTTCCATCTTCATATTGAGAAAATCGATTAAACGTGATAAGATTATGACTCCTTGAAACGACAGAAATTGTGTCAATTTGGATGTTATGGATTTGCTTAGCAACATCCACAACAGACTTGCAGGGATTACTGGTCCTGAGACCCTGAGCCGCCAATACAAATCTTCTCGCATCATCCATGGAAATCTCAATCATGATGTTTCTCTTGAGAATAGTCCCTTGATAATTCCATCTCTCGTGGTCATAGAGTTACCTTAGTTATATTCTTTAGTTCTATTCTAACAACCCTCTTCTAGAAGAAAGGAATAAATAGTAGCCTATTCCAATTTGTATATCGTGGAAATTCGCATTATGAATCAATAAGAAGCTACAGTATTCTAGACCATTAATCTAATTCTGTAGTAAACAATTTGACAAACATTGATGCAGATAATAACGAAATTGGAGGGATTCAAGAATGAGAAAGATAGTAGTAATGTGTTTTATACTAGCACTATTACTCTGTTCAAATGGAACTAATAGAACATTCGTATCAGATGAAGGAAAACTGGAAATAAGTACAATTTCTGAGCAAGTTTACCTATCTCATGATTCTATCAACATAACCTCAAATGATGGTTTTGCAAGTGGAGGTTGGATGGGAGAAGGAACTCTAGATAATCCCTATACGATTGAATTATTTGAGTTTACAGATCCAATTGAAGCAGATGGACCATGCATAAGTATATCCAATACAACAGCATACTTCAAAATTACGAACTGTTCATTTAATACAACTGTATTTGCATCGGCTTTTACCTTGGAGAATGTAACAAATGGTCAGATTCGATATTGTTCTACAGAAAATTTCATCTGGGGAATGACAATTGATAATTGCTCTGGAATTCAATTAGATCGTCTGATAGGAACTTCGTGCATTGATATAGAGGATTCCAGCAACTGCAATATTTCACACTGTACAATTAGTGGTGCACCCGGAGATGGTATATATCTTGATAATTGTAGCAATATAACAGCTATGGGATCTGATATCTCAAGTTGTGGTGCAAACGGAATTTGGTTGGAAGATACGGTAAATTCAACGATTATTGGCAACCAGCTTATTCTAAACTCGATATATCAGATTGATGTTACAGGAGTTTCTTACAACAATGTCATTTACAACAATGTAATCAAATATGATTTCATGCAATGTTTTGGGACAGGTCATGATAATGGGGTTACTAACTTGTGGGATGACAATGTTACCACAGGAAATTGGTGGTCGAATTATGGTGGATCGGGCAACTACTCTATTTCTGGATCAGCGGGTTCTGTCGACCACTACCCGATGGGACACACCTCTGTTGTTTTAGTAAACCATGATGATGTTAAATTCGAAATAGGTTCAACTGCTACGATAATATGGGATGCATTCTCTGAAGTACCAAATTATTTCATAATCTATAGAAATGAAGAGATTCACGATTCAGGAGTATGGAATGGATCTGATATCTCGACAAGTGTGTCAACGGATACGCTTGGATTGTATAACTACACATTATTCGTTAATGGAACATCAAATGACAATAAGACAGATACAGTAATTGTAACAATTTATAGTACCTTACCAATGATAGATTCACCAGAGGATATGACATATAAATATGGTCAGACAGGCTACTCAATTATCTGGCGCCCTTCATCCTCAATCCCAGATAGATATGAAATCTACCAAAACAGCGTCTTGAACCGCAATGAAACTTGGGATGGTTCAACCATTTCATATTCTATTGATGGTCTATCAGTGGGTACTTATTCCTTCAAATTACGAGTTATTGATACGCGAGGATATGATGCTGATGACACAGTCCAAGTCATTGTGACTGCAGCTAGTGTGATAACTAATACTACAACAACTACAACAACTACAACCTCCGGATTCAATATTGATATGAACCTTGTTCTCTTTCTTGGGATAAGTAGTATCTCAATAATAGTTATTGTAGTGGTTTTGAAACTAAGAAGATGATACAACCATTGACCTCAGAGGTGAGAAAGAGTAAAACATGATTCTCTGAGGTCTATAGCTTTTTTTCTCCTTCTCTAATAACAAGTTTCGTCATTCTATTTCGATTGTTATTGAAAAATTCTCGGACCACATCAGGATTTCTTTTGCTCAATTCTCGTAGGACCCAGCCTGCAGCTTTTCCGACAAAGAATTCCTTATCAGCGACATGAGGAGTAACTACTACAAGTATCTTCTTTGCAAATTCCGGTTGGTACTGCGTTTTGAGTGCCAAGTAAAGATATGGAAGAAATGAACATCGGCGTCTCCAAAAATTTTCAGAATTACTCCACGATTTTAAAATCAATTCTACTTTTGAATCCCGTAATATCATTGATCCTATTGTTGGTGAGCAAAGTGGGTCAGTTATTGCCCAAGTGTCAACATCATCAATCCAACGGTCAGCCATCGACATTGCTATGTCTATCGACCCCTTCTTTCCGTACTCTTTCATGATGTCAATAGCTGCAAGACGGGTTTCAAAAGTTTCAATCTTCCAAAGCTCGTCCATGAGTTCCCGCATATCATCGACATTAACTCCTTTGATGCTCTTTGTAACAATTTTGTGTATGTCTGGAAGTTCAACACCTATGAATTCTAGAGAAGAAGTTTTCAGGTATCCAGCAATCTTTTCCTTTCGCTCTGGATTACCTTTTGCTTTTAATTCAGAGTGAATCTGGCTCATTATTTCTAATACCAAATTATGTCACCTGTATTCGTGAATTTTTTTTTACTTCTTTTCGAGATATCGCATATCTGCTTTCTTGAAGGCGGCAAATGCTTTCTTTCCATATGCATCATCTAGTTGTGTTGCAAAGGTGTGAAGCAACTTCAAAGATTCTAATCCACCCAGCAAGTTATCAAAAGACACGGTCACATGATACCCAGGGACATTTGAACCAGGTAATCTATCTCTTAACCATCCAATAGGAGTAATAAGCTCACTCTTCTCAATTGGTGCAAGTATCAAGTTTGCGCGAATCCCTGTTTTTGAGAGAATCTCCAACCATCTAATCCACCCACCTTCCGTGGTTGGAAAACCCGATGTTCCCTTCTTGTGATTATTTATTGTAATCGAGTCTACTGATAATGTCTCACCATCTAACAATCCGAAATTTGCAAGTATCCATAGTAATCGTATAAGAACAGCACGTCGTGAGTCAAGCATCTCTTGTACAGCTAATGTGTCTATGTCAATAAACCCTAGCTTGGATGAAAGTATCGTCGAAAGTGCATCATGAAGAGTCTTGTATCTAAGATGTTTCTTCTCAACAGTAGGAAATGCTATAATCTTGGGAGGCTTTTGTTCAGTAGTTTTGACTTCCTGAATCTGGTCCGAACTTAGACCCTTACGAATTTCATCTAGTGTCTTCTTTCCTTCAAAGATTCGGACAAATGATTGGTACTTGTCATCAGGCATTGACTCACCTAATCGCTGCTCAGCCTGTTCTCTGCTATTGCTAACATTCAATGCGTTGATTTTATCACAGGGATATCTTGAGCAGAAAGCACAATTTCTGATTTCATTGTGAAATGCACATTTACGAGCAGAACAACCTCTGAGAAAGTTATGGACTCCAACATCTTTTGCAAGTTTTTCATTCGGTGTCTGACAACCATGACAGGGATTCTGTGTAGGAGAATATCCCACGTACTTCTTCACGTCCTCAGCAAATGACTCCCACTCCTCTTCTGTCTGATTTCTTCTGACCCAAACTCCCCATGGACAGCTTGAGCACATATTCCCACACTTACTAATTACAGGTAGCATAATCCTCAGATATACTTCATCAACCAATCTAATTAAACTTACATCATAGTTCCCCAGCAATCTACATTTCAATAAGCAATTGTTAAGGAAAATTACGTATAGGGCGATGCCTTAAAATTGACCTTTTTACCAGCCCAATAGAAGAGAACCAATGGGTCGTAACTAAAATGGTTACAAACGATACAAATCTGAACTTCAGAAATTGGCTTCTAGATCAACCAGAGGGTAAGACTCTGCTGAGATGTTATCAATGTGGACGATGCACTAGTGCCTGTCCTGTCGCAGATATCGAACCCGCATTCAATCCTAGATTATTTTTGCAGAAAATAATACTCAGTGATGAATTGATAGCAGAGGAGCAACTGGTTTGGAATTGCCTTACATGCGAACAATGTGAGGTACGGTGCCCTGAACATGTGAAAATACCACATATCCTCATCCTAGCTAAAGTTCGAGGGCTAATGAAAGGAAATGTACCTCCTGCGGCTCTTGATCGTGCAAGAAATATCCTATCGATTGGCAGAAGCCTAGAGGTAAGCGCACCAATGCTCAAGACTCGTGAGAAGATGGGACTCCCAGACCTTGGAACGCCACCTATGGAGAAGATTGTCGAGATGCTTGCAGATATTGGAATTGTTGGAAATTTAGAAAAAGTTGAATCAGTCTATGGAGGTTCCAAAGATGAGTAAAGCTCGAACTTACACTTACTTTCCAGGTTGCATGATACCTTACCGACTACCACATTTCGAATTGTCAATGCGAGAGGTTCTCAAGAAACTAGAAGTTGAATTAGAAACAAGTTCGGATCATTCATGCTGCCCAGAACCTACTACTTTCACTGGAGTTGACTTTGAAGCCTGGGTCACAATAGCAGCAAGAAATGTTGCAGTGAGTGAAGCTACTGGGAATGAAACAGTAGCAATGTGTAGCGGATGCTTCCATACCCTCGCAGTAGCGAATCATATGGTCCATGAAGATCCAGAACTAAAAGAGAGGATCAATAAACGGCTCAAAAAGTCAGGACTTGAAGTTTCTGGAGAGCATGCTGTCAAGAACCTGCTTCATGTACTTCACAACGATATAGGAATAGAAGCTATTGCGAAGCAGGTAACAAATCCTCTGAAGCAATTAAAGATTGCACCGCACTATGGATGCCATCTTGTAAGACCATTGGAAGCAACAAATATGGATAGCGCAGAAAACCCACAATGGATGGATGAAATCATCAAAGCGACCGGGGCAGAGGTTGCAGAATTCGAAGATAAGATGGCGTGTTGTGGTGCTCCTATTATGCCTGGAGATGAGCAAAAGGCATTGACAATTACATCAAAGCATCTGAAGCATATCAAAGCCTCAGGCGCAGATGCTATCGTAGTACTCTGTCCAACATGTTATACCCAAATGGAAACACAGCAAGGGAAAGTTGAAGCAATTGCTGAAACTGAGTTCAATATTCCAGTATTATCCCTAGGAGAATTGTTAGCTCTTTCAATGGGTTTGACTGAGATTGTCACTGATAATCAGAGGAGATACCATCGAGTCAAAATCACGGAGCTACTGGTAAAGGCTGGAGTTGGAGGTGCATAAGAATGGCAAAGAACGCAGTTGTTATTGGTGCGGGACTGGCTGGAATCCAAATATCTCAACAATTAACCGATCTTGGAGTTACAGTTCATTTGATTGAAAAAGAAGCTATCATCGGTGGACTCTCAACCTATCTAGGTCGTGTCTTTCCAACCGGCGATTGTGCATTATGTCTTGATGCTAGTAATGAGATGTACGATGGACATCACAGAAAATGTGAGTATCGTGGTTTAGTGACTGAAAAGAAGAATCTCAAGTTGTATACGCAAGCTGAGGTCAAGTCAATCACCGAAGCAGAAGGTGGATTCAAGGTTTCAATCAAATTGGAGCCACGCCATGTCAAACTTGACCGCTGTGTAGTGTGTCTTGAATGCATTGATGTCTGTGATGTAGAAGTACCAGATGAATATGCCGTTCGTGGAGGAACACGGAAAGCTATCTATCGGCCAATTCCTCAAGGAGTACCTCATGCTCCTCTAATAGATATGGAGCATTGTACGAAATGTGGAAAGTGTGCAGATGTCTGCAAGGTCAATGCCATAGACTTCGAAGAGAAGAAGAGTTCAAAAACAATCAACGCTGATGCAGTTATTATAGCGACAGGCGTTGAAGAGAAGATTCCACTCGAATTTCCTGGTTACGAATACAGGACATCAGACGATATAATATCCCATGCTGAATTAGCAAGATTGATTGATCCAGCTGGAGATACAAAAGGTGTAGTCACCACCTCTACAGGAGATAACGTATCTAAGGTGACTATGATTCTTTGCGTCGGTAGTAGGGATAAGACTGCTTTCGAGTACTGCTCTCAGGCATGTTGTACATATAGCTTGAAGCACGCAGAGATGTTACGAGATCTTGGCATCGACGTAACGATCTGTTATATGGATATACGAGTCCCAAACGCTAGTGTGCATTATCTGGCTAACTCAATTGAGAAAGGAGTCAAATTCTTGCGAGGCAAGCCGGATAAAGTTGTAGTTCGCAACGGCAAACCAGTCACAATTGTCGAAGATACTCAATCTCAAAAACTCATGCAGATAGAATCTGACCTCGTTGTTCTTGCATCACCTCTGGCTCCATGGGGACCAAATAGTGATCCCGTTTCTGAATTTTTAGGTGAATACGGATTCGCTCGAAGAGTTGTAAAGGAAGGAAAGGTCTACGCATGTGGAACAGCGACGGGACCTGCTGATATTCCAACCAGTATTGCAGAAGCTAATGCTGTTGCACTCAGAGTATACTCTGATTTGATGGAGGTGTCTAAATGAAGAAACTCTTCCTATGTACATGCAATAAGACGCTCACCAGGTGGCTAGACTTTGCACGAATTGAAAAGGAACTTGGTAATACTTTCGAATCGGTTCAGGTCCATGATTCTTTATGTCTGAAAGAAGGGTTAGATTATCTAGACTCTGAAGTATCGAACGACGATGCAGTTGTTATTGGTGCCTGTACCTCTCAAATAATTGGAGTACCCATGGAGAGGCGACTCAAGAGCGAACAGGTATCGTTTGTACCAATTCGAGAACATGTTGCGTGGGTTCATAAAGATGATAAGAATAGTGCCACAAACAAGGCGATAGTACTTCTCCATGATGGTGCAATTCATGTCGATCACCTAGAACCAAAGACAGCAGTAGACCTTGAGATTGAAAAGAAAGTCTTAGTTGTTGGAGGAGGAATTGCTGGCTTGAAAGTTGCTAGTGACTTGGTTCAGCTTGGTATTCCTGTGATTTTGCTCGAACCTCCAGAGTTCAATAAAGACTCCTATGTAGGTTTGAACCAATTCATGGCTGAGAGTGAAATCCTGAAAGAAACTATCAAAGGATTACTCTCAACCTCTAAGGATGCTGAGAAACTCAATGGAACAATTACAAGCCTTAGTGGGAGGGCTGGACTTTATTCTGTTGATGTGAAACTTGAAGATGGAAAAGAGAAAGATATGCTTGTAGGTGCGATAGTCATAGCTACAAATACAGAGCAATCTGCGCCATCTCTTGCAAAGACCGCCCACTATGGCAAGTATGACAACACTGTATTTATTTCAGAGTTGGCAACTCTGACATCAAATCAATCTGGTAAGACTATTCTTGTAGCGCAAGATCCATCATATCACGAAAGTGACGCCGAGGGAAGTTATCTCCTTCGAGAAGTAACTCAGGCTGCAGAGAAAGGAAATACTATCATTGTTGCACACTTCAATATTTACACAAAGGACGAGAATCTCTATCGAAAAGCAAGGGAATCAGGAGTCATATTTGTAAGAGGAACTCTTGAGAAAGTTGACAAAAAGAAAGACCAACTTGTTTGTAGACTCGAAAATACACTAGAGTCACAGATACGAGAATTTACAGTAGATTACATTGTCCTGCAGCCAGAACGTAAACCTTGGTCTGGCACAAGAAACCTTGCCAGCACACTTGACTTGGAGTTGGACCAAAATGGATTCATTAAGACTCGATATTCGAAGATGAAACCAGTCCAAACCTCAAAGAGAGGCATCTTTATTGCAGGCAATGCAAAGACCCCAATGAATCTAAATGATGCATTGGCATCGGCTTCAAACGCTTCACTTGAAGTGTTGAAGAATGCAGTCGCAGAAGGTGAGCGTAAAGGGTGGATTCCCGTAATCGATGAGGAACTGTGCGATGTTTGTGAGGCATGTGTTAAGACGTGCCCGAATGATGCATTAAGACGTGATGGAGACCTCATCAAACACATACCAATGAATTGTGAATTCTGTGGAATTTGTGTATCAGCATGTCCTACGCGTGCTATTGAATTCCAATCGCATAACAAGGATTCCTGGATGGCAAGACTCGAAGCAATTGCAATGAATCATAAGAAACTAGAAGGTGACAAACCTTTCTCACTAGTCTACGCTTGTAGCGAGTGTGCAAATGCATCAATCGATCAAGCGGGATTTACGGGTAAAGGATATCCAACAGGTAATTACGTTATTCAATTTCCCTGTGCTGGAATGATATCACCAATTGAAATTTTGAAAGGCTTGGTAGTGGGAGCTGAGAATATCACTATAGCTCATTGCCCACCTGGTGGTTGCCATCATCAGACTGGAGATCACCTATCGGAGCTGGTTGTCCAATTTACACAGGACATGCTGACAAGTATAGGTCAAGATCCAAGTCGTGTAAAGGCAACATACATGATAGCAGCGTTACCAAATAAGATGCAAGAGGAGGTTGCCCACCGTGGATAAGCGAATCAAACTTCTAGAAGCACTTCGATCGATTGCAGTGAAGACTCCTACAAATGAGGTGGAGGTTCCAGAAAAAGTCGTAGGGTTTGGAACTATTGAATACAAAGCGCAGACTTGCAGTGCGTGTAAGAAATGTATAGTTGCATGTGAACCTGGTGCATTAGATATAGATGAAACTCTGAATATGCATGATTACTTGCGAGTAACAATACCCCAAGAGGGTTTCAGATCAAAGAACAGAGAAGAACTAGTAACACTGTTGCAGAATCTCAAAGGCGATTACGATTCCGGTGATGTTCAAGCTATTTCAGTGCCTCAAGGACTTCCAGGTTATGGGTCAATATTGTGGAGTGCAGAGCAGTGCATTGCTTGCGAAAAATGCATTGAGGCATGTCCAGAGGATTGTCTCACATTACAGAAGACCTACAAGCTTCCTGAGATAATCGGACCTATCGAAGCGTTTCCACCAAAACCCACATCGAAAGAGTGGGAACCATTCATCATCTGTTTTGTTTGCTGGGAGTGTTCACATGCAGCCGCAGATCTTGCAGGTCTGATGCATTTACATTACCCTGTATCAATCCGAACAATTCGACTTCCATGTAGTGGAGCACTTGAACCAATCCATATTATGACAGCTCTGGAAAATGGAGCTGATGGGGTACTGGTCACAGGTTGCTTATTGTCAGAATGTCATTATGGTGGTGATAGCCCCAAGGCTGGTAATTTTATGCAAGAAGATTTTGTGAAATTCTGGTCGGAAATTTTCGAAGAGATTGGTTTAGGTGGTCGACTCAATATCGACTTTGCATCCGCTGCAATGGGCGTCAAATTTGCAAAAATTGTAGAGGATTTCACTGAGCAAATTCGCAAACTTGGACCTAGTCCAATTAATGTGAAAACGGAGGTGCAAGAATAGATGTCAAAGAAGCGTAGTAAAAAGCAAGAGGATCGCATTGGTGTCTTTGTTTGTTCATGTGGTTCAAACATTGGTGGCGTCGTAGATGTCGATAAGCTTGCCCATGATTTTGATAATTATCCTGGTGTTGTTCTTGCAACATGGAACATGTTCACTTGCTCAAAGGAAGGGCAATCAAGAATTGCACAAAGCATAGAAGAAAATGATCTTACGGGTGTGGTGATTGCTTCCTGTACTCCAAAATTACATGAAGAGCTATTCCGTGACATAATCGAAGAGAAGGGTCTCAATAGATTCAGGTTAGCGCAAGCTAATATCCGAGAACACGATACATGGGTACATGGAGATAAGCCCGAGAAGGCTCAGAAATTAGCTTACGAACTCATCGCAGGAGCAGTCGAGCGAGCTAAACTCCTTGAAGATATTGGATTCAAAGACTATCCAGTTGAAAAGAGTGTCATGGTCGTAGGAGCGGGAATTTCCGGCATCCAGACTGCTCTTGATCTAGCTGACAAAGGTATCCATGTGGATTTGATTGAACGTAATGTATCAATCGGTGGATATATGGCAAAATTGGAAAAAACATTCCCAACACTAGACTGTTCAATGTGTATTTTGTCTCCCAAGTTAAGTGCAATTGATAGGAATAAGAACATCGATATCTATACAACCACTGAGGTTAAAGAGGTTGAGAGAGACTATGGCAATTTCAAAGTCACTCTTGCCAAACACCCGCGGTATATTGATCTTGAGAAATGCAATGATTGTGGAGATTGTCTGAAAGTATGTCCAGTTCTTACACCAAAACATCACGATCTTGGAATGTCAAAAAGGACAGCTATCTACAAACCATTTCCACAGGCAGTACCTGGTGCCGTATCAATAGAGAAACTTGGTCATGCAGCATGTAAGATTTCATGTCCAGCTCATGTTAGCTGTCAGGGATTCGTTACGCTTACTAAAGTTGGCAAGTACGATGAAGCACTCAAATTGGTCAGAGAAGCAATTCCATTTCCTGGTGCATTAGGTCGCGTTTGCCCAGCACTTTGTGAAGACGAATGTGAAAGAGGCACTTACGACGAGAGCGTGAGTATTAGGAACATTCACAGGTGGCTACATGATCGTGAGCTCGAATCAGGAGAGATAGATCCTGTTGATAATGTAATAGACAAGAAGGAGAAGATAGCTGTAGTTGGTGCAGGACCCGCGGGAATAGCGTGCGCATTTTACCTTGCCCAGAAAGGTTATCCCGTCACGGTATTTGAAGAACGTGAAGAGGCAGGAGGATTACTGAGGTGGGGTATTCCAGAGCATCGTCTACCACGCGATATCCTGAAGTCGGAGATTGACTACGTAAAGCAGCATGGTGTTGAGATAATCACAGGAAAGAGAGTTGATTCTCTAGATTCACTCAGAAAACAAGGATTTGATGCAATCTTTCTTGGAACAGGAGCCTATGTAAGTTCAAAGCTGCATGTGAACGGTGAAGATGCGAAAGGTGTCTATCATGCCCTTGATTTCCTCTATCGTGTGAATGGGGGAGAAAAAGTACAGCTTGGAAGCAAGGTCGCTGTGATAGGTGGAGGAAATTCTGCAATAGACTCAGCTCGAGTCGCACTTCGTCTTGGATCTGATGTTACCCTCGTTTATCGAAGGTCCAGAGAGGAGATGCCTGCGATCAGGAGTGAAGTTGATGATGCAGTGAAAGAAGGCGTGAAGCTAAAACTGCTCGCAAATCCTGTGGAGGTGCTTGTTTCTGGCGGTGCAATCTCTGGAATCAGATGCATCAAGATGAAACTAGGAGACCCAGATGAATCTGGAAGACGGCGTCCAGTACCGATTACTGGTTCTGAATTCGATTTAGATGTTGACAATGTCATAATTGCTATTGGACAGTCTGTTCATCCAGATGGGCCTCACTCAGAACTCGAGTTATCCAGATGGGGTACTCCAATCGTAGATTCAGTGACAATGCAGACAAGTATGGAAGACGTATTTGCAGGAGGAGACCTAGTCACAGGTCCAGCTCTTGCAGTAGAAGCTGTTGGTGCAGGACACGAAGCAGCAAAGTCTATCGATCTATTCCTTCGTGGTCTTGATCTGATAGAAACCAGACCAAAGGCGCAACCTAGAGCTCCACGACCTGAACTTGAACAGGATGAACTTCCTGGTGGAACCCGTGCAAAAATGAAGACATTACCTGCAAAAACCAGAGCTGCGAATTTTGAAGAGGTGGAACTTGGATTCTCTGAAAAGATTGCAGTTAAGGAAGCAGAGCGATGCCTTAATTGTGCTATCTGCTGTGAATGCAAATTATGCGTTGAAGCTTGTGAGAAAGATGCTATAGACCATTGTATGGTCGAAGAAGAAATCGAGCTTACAGTTGGTGCAATTGTCGCAGCCACTGGTTTCCAGGAGATTAGCATGACAGAGCTTCCTGAATATGGTGGCGGAAAATTCAAGCGAGTTATCACTGGAGGGCAATATGGGCGTCTATTGAGCCTTGTTGGCCCAACCGCAGGAAAGGTTCTGATTCCTCCAGAATATAAAGAAACTCCGAAGAAGATTGCGTTCATCAACTGTGCAGGGTCTCGTGACCAAAACTGCAGACCTTGGTGCTGTAATTTCGGTTGTATGTATACACTCCGTCATGTCGAAATGACTTATCGAGAGTACAATGACTCAATCGATCAGTGGGTCATATTCCATGAACTTAGAGCTGGAGGAAAAGAGTATGAGCAGTTCTACGGTCGTGTGAGAGAACATGGTGCTAAATTCGTACGCGGATTCCCGAGTGATTTCACTGAAGAAGAAGATGGAACTATCAGTTTCACAGTCTTTGATCAAGGAATCGGACAACTCTTACGCCTGAACTTTGATCTTGTTGTCCTAACAATGGCTGTTGATCCTGCGGAAGGAGCTGCTGAACTAGCACACATGCTTGGAGTCGACAGGAGTGAGGGTGGCTTTATGAAAGAGCTTCATCCGAAACTTGAACCGGTTAACACTAAATCTAGAGGAGTCTTCATAGCAGGTGCATGTCAGAGCCCGAAGGATATTCCATCTTGTGTTTCTGATGGAAAAGCAGCTGCAAGTGCAGCATCATCACATGTACTCAAAGGTCAGGTTCGAGTCCAAATGGATAAAGCTATTATTGATGAGGAGTTGTGTATCGGATGCGGCCTTTGCGAGCAAGTGTGTCCGTTTGATGCCATCACACTTGAGGACCGTGAAGATGGACCACAACTTTCAGTAGTTAATTCACTACTCTGTACGGGTTGCGGGAAATGCCAAGTTGTTTGCCCTACTGGAGCAGCAAAGAGGAGGCACTTTACAACAGAGCAGATCAATGCAGAAATATTAGGACTTATTGCAGCTCATAAAAAGCAAGTAGCATCTTCTTAGTAATCCCTATGGAGAACATAAGATGAATCATCAAACCGAAGCTAAAGAGAACACTCTAGAATTACATAGAGTGTTCCAAGAGCTTCTTGATGAAGGAAACGAACGCGGAGATATTGGTATATCAAGTTACAAAGCTGTTTATGATGAACTCATGGATGTACAGAAGAAGAAACTCCATGAGATAACTAAAAAAAGATTTGGTGATCTCTACGAATCCGGTTCCATCATATGCATTGGTGTGGCTTATCGAAATCCCATAATTGATTATATAGACAACAAAGACACTGGTGAAACAGATTATCCGCTTTGGAATGAATACGGAAGAGAATACGATAGAATCAATCAAGTTCTGAATCGAATGGCTCTTGCAATAGCATCTCAGTTCAACGGTATTCCTCTGAAGGCAACTATTGGAGATATGAAAGGAGAAGTCGAACATGTGTGGGAATACTGGCCGTTGGTCGTTTCTCACAGAGTCGTTGCCGAAAACTCAGGGATTGGGTGGCGTGGTAAGAACCAACTTATCATCCATGAGAAGTATAGTTGCGCAATCAGATTCGCATCAATAATTACTAAAATGCCATTCCAACATGGAGTGAGAATTGAATCGATGTGCGGAATTTGTACAGCGTGCGAGGATGCCTGCGGATTCATCAGGCATCGCAATATTCTACCTGACTACAGAGAGAATTGCCATAGGTACATTCAGTTTTTAAAGTCAAAGGGTATCGAGAAGGACATATGTGGAAAATGCATCAAGGCCTGTTATCGGAGTAGCAAACTTCAGAAACAATTTTCACTATGAATATCACGTTCCCTAAAGGACTGGAACCGAGATAAGAAATGCAGCTCCCGAACCTAATTGCGATTCCAGTAGTTCAATTGTTCCACCATATGATTCGATGATTCTCTTTGAGAGATACAGTCCTAAACCTTTCCCTTCTCCCCTCGTAGTCACACCTTTTTGAAAAATCCTATCCCGTACAGTCTCATCAATTCCAGGCCCATCATCACGATACGTAATTAGAAGGTTCTTTTCAACTAAACCAAGACGAATAGTTACAACTGCTCCATTACCAGCGTAGTCAGCAGTATTTCTTAACAGATTTTCAAGAACTAAGGGAAGCAGTATACCGGGACGGATATTTGAGGATCGGACATCTCGCTCGTACATTAGTTTCACATTTGCTCCACCTCTAGATTGCTTTGCATTCTTCGCCATAGTCTGAAGAGTATCAAGGAAATCGTATTCACTTCCTCTACCAACAACAGAGAATAGTTTGATGACCTGTGACATTCTTTCACTAACAGCAAGTGTTGTTGATAGATATGATTCAATATTCTCTGGCCACCTCTCAATTTCACCGAGAAGCTCAATGTGACCTTTGACAATTTGCATATCGTTTCCTAAGTCATGTGTCAGTACGGATGTATAGACCTCAAGCTCCCTTTGACGTTGTTCAAGGAACTGCTTGTGTTCTTCAAGTTCAGAAATATAATAATTCAAAGACCATGTAAATATTAGGATAACCAGATTAATTGCGGCTTGATCTATTATTGGTTCCAGAGCTATAAGTAAATCAATAGCTGGGTAAATGCTAGAGTATAACACTAGCCCGATTGTTTGCCCTGAAATGAAAAGAGCCTCTAGACGAGATGAGAACCACTGCGAACCATACAAAGCTGCGATGACAGGCCAAATAATGAGATTAAGAACTATTCTTGTTTGACTCCGATTGAATGGGGTCAATAGAAACAGATAGGGCATTATCGCTAGCGCCAGAGCCATTAAGACACCTGCAATAACAACGTATTTGGTCCTACTGATTATGTAAATTGCAAAGAAAATAAGAGTTGCTTGTAGGATTGTCGTTGCACTTACGAAGAATATTCCCAGTACTACCTGAATAGAAGGAAGTAGAATTACAATTAAAAACAACGATAATGACAGCAGTCGTGCCTTAACTCTGACAACATCAGAAATAAGTGCATCTGATGGCTCAAATAATATGTAGCGGATTCTCCGAGTGATTGAAACTCTATCTGAATTAGTTGCGTCAGAGGCCATGCAATCAACTTCCGGCAAAATATGATTTTCTTTGTATATCTAAGGAAGAGAACAGACATGTAAGGTTTGAGTGGTTGTGATAAAAATACGCAAATGGAGAGTAATTAAAATTCTGTAAAACGTTTATATCTTCAAGCATCGAACAGGAATTGGTAGTGGTCAAGTGTCAGGGAATATGGATATACAGACCGAAGGTCTCTCAAAGAATTTTGGAAGTGTTCTAGCATTACAGAACTTGAATCTCAATGTCCCAAGAGGTAGCGTCTTTGGGTTTCTTGGGCCAAATGGAGCTGGAAAAACAACTGCAGTACGTATTTTGTCAGGACTGTTAAAACCGACCAGTGGAAATGCTACTGTTTGCGGTTTTGATGTACATACTCAAAGAAAAGAAATTAAATCAGTCACTGGACTCTTACCAGAAACCCCAGGTCTCTATTCCAAACTCTCTGCTGTGGAATTTCTAGAATTCATAGGTGCACTTAATGACATGAGTGGAGAGTTACTCCATCGACGAATTGATAGACTCCTAGATCTAATGGGTTTAGAGGAGCGACAAAATGACCTACTGGAAAGTTATAGCAGTGGTATGAAACAAAAAGTATTGGTAGCATCAACAGTATTGCATGAACCCCGACTAGTCTTCCTTGATGAACCGACTTCGAGACTAGATCCAGCTGCAAGCGCTTTGGTCAAAGAGATTATCATCGCAATGGCAGAAGAGATGGATACCACATTCTTCATCTGTACACACATGACCGATTTTGCGGAAGATGTCTGTGAGGTAATAGGTATCTTGAATGAGGGTTTACTAAATACTCTGGGTTCACCCTCAGATATCATAGATCAAGTTGCAGGAAAGGACCTGGAAGATGCTTACTTGAAAATCGTTGGAGGTCAAGTAGATAGATCAAAACTTCTCAGCTGGAGGGACTGAATCTGACCAGAAAATGGTTAGCCATTGCCAAAACTGAATTCTTTGTACAGACATCTAAATTGCGTAGATACCGTAATCCTGCTAACATCATTCTCTTATGTATTGGGATCATCTGGGCATTATTCATTGTTCCAGGCATAATGCCATCCATCCTCGATTCATTTGGGCCAGGAGTAGAATTATTGCTAATGTACAGCTTTCCAAGTTTAATGCGCTCAGTAATGATGCTTCTCTGGGTTATTTTCCTTATCTATCCAATTTCATACGCCTTACAAGAGATTCGTATCGGCCAATGGGAAATTATGTTGAGTAATAACGTAAGTACATGGGACATGATGTTCGGAATGTTCCTAGGAAAGGTTCCTAGCTATGGACTACTTGTGTTATTTATTGCACCAATAATGCTTACACCATTTGCAATAGTCATGCAGGTTAGCCTACTCGGTCAAATCATCATGTATCTTACTCTGTTCTTCGTTGCTCTCAGTACCTTATTCTTTTCAAATCTCATCACTACGGCTATTCAAGCAAAACTTGGTGAATCATCCCGTGGGAACGATATTGCAAAAGCACTGTCAATGGTTGTTGCTATCGTCGTTCTCATTCCGATGTATGGATTAATCTACTTCTCAAGTGCCATGTCAGCAATCCTTGGCTTAGATGTCTTCATTCTATTTCCCTTTACGTGGGGAGCTGACATCATCTCATGGAGCATTATAATCTTCAATGGTCTAGGTTTGTCAGAGACCTTGTTCGTTGACATTTTGACGCTGACCGTTTTTGGAGATTTCATTATGCTTCTATGCTTCACAACACTAATTGTAGTCCTAGCATACGTATCAGCAGACAGAATCTTCTCTTTTGGATCTGGCCCGCGTACAGAAAAGATTACAACAGTTGGAGAGGAGAATCGGTTCTTAAAA
>Ga0315542_1000955_pt1 | contig 18237 bp, 13 predicted proteins | sample SalMarSW160120MG_FD_202541 | JGI IMG/M metagenome (GOLD analysis project Ga0315542, IMG submission 202541) | Salt marsh sediment microbial communities from the Plum Island Ecosystem LTER, Massachusetts, United States - Salt Marsh Sediment SW1601-20 ...
CCAGCGTGCCGTCGACGAGGTGTCAAGGTGCAGGAAGTAGTGCAGATGCACCATGATCTGCACAACGGCCGCGCCGAAGATGCCGGATAAGATGACCCAGCGGGGCAATCCCCCGCCCTGCACTACCAATAAAAAGGCAATGGCGGTGAGAACGATCGAGAAAACGAACCCAAAAGCATAGGACTTGAAACTTCCCCTGCCCGCGCCGCTGCTGTCGATTGGTGTCTGATTCATCTATATGACCCCCATCAGGTAGACAATAGTAAATACGCCGACCCACACGATATCCAGAAAATGCCAGAATAGACTCAGCCGGAGCAGCCGGGATTGAACAGGCGGCGTCAGCCCCTTGGTAATGACCTGGCCGATCATGACTCCCATCCAGATCAGACCGAAGCTCACATGGGCCCCATGAGTGCCCACCAGGGTGAAAAAAGCCGAAAGAAAGCCGCTTCGGTCCGGTCCATTGCCGTCGAGAATGATGTGGTGAAACTCATTGATCTCCATGGCAATGAATCCGAGGCCAAGGAGGAACGTGACGGCGAGCCACCGCATGGCCGGGTTCCTCTTGTCCTTGTGCACGGCCAGCATGGCCAGACCGCAGGTTCCACTGCTGAACAGGAGGAGCATGGTTTCGCCGAACAGGTACGGCAGGTGAAACAGGTCTTTCCCGGTGGGTCCACCGGCATAGTTTCGGCCCAGGACCGCATAGGTCGCAAAAATCGTCGCAAACAGGACGAGGTCGCTCATGAGGTACAGCCAGAACCCAAAGGCCTGGTTCGCGATGGTATCCGGGTGTTCAAACTTCCCGGGCGTGACGGCGTCGATGGTCGAAGTGTCTGTTGTCATCATTTATCCCTGTGGTACAATTTCCGGGGCGATGCGCCCGCCTGCCGGACTGTTCATGGCGGCGGCCGTCGACTGCTGAAACCGCCGATGCTCTATTCGTTCCACTTCGGCCGCTGAGACCTTGTAATCCGTATCATCATCGGCTGCGCGGACAATCACCGTGACGAGCATGCCAAGGGCACAGAGGACGGCCAGCCACCAGATGTACCAGACCATGGCGAATCCGAACAGGAAAGCGAAGACGCCGTTGATCAGGCCCGCCGCCGTGTTCTTCGGCAGATAGATGTCATGGTATTGATCCGGCTTCCGAAAGACCACGTCTTTTTCCTTCATGTCCATAAAGGCGTCGATTTCATGAACGACCGGCGTTATCGCGAAGTTATACACGGCCGGCGGGGAAGACGTGGCCCATTCCAGGGTGCGACCGTTCCAGGGGTCACCGGTGAGGTCGCGGGTGGCATTGCGTTGTTTGATGCTCACCGCCAGTTGAATCATCTGGAAGAGGATGCCCATCATGATTACGGCGGCCCCTCCCGCGGCAATGATCAGATAGGGATGCCAGGCCAGATTGGCGTAATGTGCCATGCGGCGGGGCATTCCCATGAAACCCAGTATATACAGGGGACCAAACGCGAGGTAGAAACCAATCAGCCAGCACCAGAATGCGCGTTTCCCCCACGTTTCGTCCAGCCGAAAACCAACGGCCTTTGGAAACCAGTAGGCATAGCCCGCGAAAAAGCCGAACAGTGCGCCGGGGATCAGCATGTTGTGGAAGTGGGCAATCAGAAACAGACTGTTGTGGACCAGATAGTCAGCGGGTGGTTCGGCCATCAGCACCCCCGTCATGCCGCCGATGACAAAGGTCGTGAGGAACCCCAGGGTCCAGTACATGGGCGTTGTGAATCTCACACGGCCGCGGTACATGGTGAAAAGCCAGTCAAAGACCTTTACCCCGGTAGGGACAGCGATCATCATGGTCGTAATACCGAAAAAGGTATTAACGTTCGGACCGGCGCCCATGGTGAAAAAATGGTGCAGCCAGACGGTGAAGGACAGGAGCATGATCGCGGCCGTAGCATAGACCAGGGATTTGTAGCCGAACAGCCGTTTTCCCGAAAAGGTGGCGACAACCTCCGAGAAGACGCCGAAGGCGGGCAGAATCACGATATACACTTCGGGATGCCCCCAGATCCAGAACAGGTTCGTATACATCATCATGTTGCCGCCGAGTGCGTTTGTGAAAAAATGCATGCCCAGGTACCGGTCGAGCGTCAACAGGAAAAGGGCGACGGTCAGCACCGGAAATGCCAGCATCATGAGTACGTTGGTTGTGAAAACGGTCCAGACGAACATGGGCATCCGCATGAGCGTCATTCCCGGAGCGCGCATCCGCAGGATGGTGACGAGGAAGTTGATGCTGGTCATCAGCGAGCCGGCGCCGGCAAGCTGGAAAGCCCATAACCAATAGTCAACCCCTGTCCCCGGGCTGTATCTTTTCTCGAACAGGGGCGAAATTCCTGTCCAGCCGGTCTTGGAAAACTCGCCCACCCCCAGCGATACCATGACCAGCAACGCTCCTGCCGTGGTCAGCCACAGGCTGACCGAATTCAGAAAGGGAAACGCCACATCGCGTGCACCGATTTGCTGCGGGACGACGATATTCATCAGTCCGACCAGAAACGGCATGGCCATGAAAACGATCATGATCGAACCATGCGCGCTGAATATCTGGTTGAAGTGCTCGGGCGACAGATAGCCGTGCGACGCGCCCGCGGCGAGGGCCTGCTGGGAGCGCATGAGGACGGCATCGGAGAACCCCCGCAGCAGCATGACCAGTGCCAGGATGATATACATGATACCGATTCTCTTGTGGTCGACGCTGGTCAGCCACTCCTTCCAGAGGTATGGCCATTTCCCATAGTACGTGATCAGGGCGAGAATCACCAAGGCCAACACGGACGCACCGCCCACAGCCCCCATTACGATGGGTTGGTCAAAAGGTATCGCTGAAACGCTCAACTTGCCAAACATATCAATTTGCCTCCAAAGCGGCGGTGTTTCCGTGCCCGGAACCGGACTGCTTGCTCATGGGGCCGGTTTTTTTCCCCATGTCAGCGATTGCACCCCTATCACCCATCCAGCCCATGTATTTGCGCATGATATGGTCGAAGAGGTCCGATTTGACCGGAGAGAAGTACACGACCGGATGGCCGACGTTCGGCTTTTCGAGTTCCTCATATCGGGCCAGATCGAGTTTTTTTGATGATTGTCTGGCTTTTTGCACCCACGCCTCAAAGTCTTCTCGGGAAGTGGCAATGGCCTTGAAATGCATGTCGGCGTACCCTCGGCCGCTGAATTCCTGATTCTGGCCGGCATAGACACCCGGTTCATCAGCCAAGAGATGCAGCCGGGTCTGCATTCCCGCCATGGCGTATATCTGACTTCCCAGTTGCGGAATAAAAAAGGATGTCATGACCGTATCCGAGGTGAGCCTGAAGCTCAGGGGAACTCCGGCGGGGAAAACAAGCTCATTAACGACCGCTATATTGTGGTCCGGGTAGATAAACAGCCAATTCCAGTCTAGGGATACGACTTGGATATTGACGGGCTTGACATCGCGATCGATCGGCCGATACGGATCCAGTCGGAAGGTATCGGTCCAGGCCAGATATCCGAGGGCGGTGACAATGGCAATGGGAACCAGCCAGACAACCAGATCGATCTTGGCTGAATAACTCCATTTTGGCGTATAGGCCGCGTTCCTGTTGGAGGCCCGGTATTTCAGAGAGAACCAGAAGACCATGACAAAAACGGGAATCACGACGATGAGCATGAGCACAAATGCGGCAATGATGAGGAACCGTTCAGCCTCGCCGATGGGTCCCTTGGGATCAAACAGGACCATATGGCTGCACCCTCCGAGGCAGACGATGGTCAGTAGGAACGACAAACCGGGAAGGACGAAATTTGTGAATCTCTTCATGTAGCTACTCCGATGAGCAAGGCTCTTTGCACTTGAACAGACAGGACGGGGGAGTAAAGGATGAGATACTGAGAAGCCCCTTTTTTGAGGCCAGACTATAGGTGATGAGGGCTTGTGTGTCAAGCCAAAGTCAACGTCCCTGATCCACCATCAAGGTATCATCTTCCCGCAAAGACGGGATTTCGCAGAGCTCAAGCTGCGTTGCCTTCGGTCGCTCCTCCCGCACACAACACGGGATCTACGATGCGGCGTCCCCGCCGAGGACGGGACGGGATCTTCGAGGTCCATCTGACACCTTGCTGATGGTCAGGACTTTCGCCAAATCAACCCACAAGATTACCATTGCGGAATTTAGACGGTGGATTTGGGAACCTCATGATATTGGAGCGGCAACCGGTTGGGGGGCAATGGCGACAAGGATGGGGAAGGGGCGGGGAATTTCCGCATGTACCCGGTGGCGGCTTGCCGAAAACAGGTAATGATCAGGTATGCACAGTGCTACTGCACAGTCATTTTATACACGTATTTCACCCAATTGAATCCATAATAGTCTTCTCCCACAACCCGCAGGGGAAACCCGTGTTTTCTGGGAAGGGGTTCCCCGTTCACCCCATACGCCAGGAAAACCTTGTCAGCAAGGACATCCTTGATGGGGAACTGCTGCACTTTCTCATAGGGTCCTTTCGGTCCTGCAAAGACAACATGGGTGACATTCCGCTCGACGCCTGCTTTTTCCAACAAGGCTTTCATGGAAATGCCTTTCCATCGGCCGTGATTGGCAAAAAACCCTGGACAAATGAGAAGGATCTTTTTCTCTATGGATGGGAAGGCGAGAATTTCCGGATAGGTAAGTGCAAGTTTCTTTTTCATGCGTCCGGCAACCTCCAGGCGCCACTCATCCGACTTCACGTCAAGATCCGATATCCCCATGGTCCCGAAGTCCTTCAGCGGAGTGATCCCCAGATTTCTCGTATCCAGTGTAGCGGGATTTTTGTTGATAAGACTTTCCCTTCTGGTGCCCTTGGGGAGGATAATTTTTTTGGCCTTTGCGTAGACCCATTGAACGGATGAAAACAGGGGACTCAGCAAAGGACCTATACCCGCAAGTAATCCAATACTGATTTTAAGAAACTGTCTGCGTTTGTTCATGCGGCCTCCTTGCGGTGCTTATTTTTGCAGCTAGGTCCCCTTTATCCGTGATTTATCGCAGGGTAATGGCTTTCTCAGGGCAGATCTCCTGGCAGCAGAAGCACGTGATGCAGGTGTCCACGTCCACCTCGGGAATGTTTTCTTCTCCCATGGACAGGGCCGATACCGGACACTGATCGATGCAGGTGCCACAGGCTGTGCACAACCCGGGATCGGCCTGGGGTCGCAGAAGCGTCCGCTCCCGGAGCCTCTCCTGCATCGCCTCGTTTTGAAAGATCGCTTCCCCTCCTAACGGAGGAAGCCGGAAATCCTCCAGCGGCTTCAGTTCTCCAATCACTTCAATCGAATTGAGGTCGTAGTCCCCCAACCCCACGTCCTTTGCCTTCCGGAGAAATCGCAGCCGACCCGGTTCACAACCCATCAGCACCGCAATCACACCATCCAGGGCTACGCCGTTGTCAGAGGCAAGAACCAGCCCGATGTTCCTGAGGTCGGGGGAAGTGGGGCCGTTCCCCTCCATACCGACCACGGCGTCCACAATGAACAGGTCGGGGACACGGAGACGGAACACATCGACAATCATTTCGTGAAACCGTTCCGGGCTGCCCGCCGCTTTATGAAGTCTCGCCTTCTGCGCACCCGGCAGAAAACCGTAACTGTTCTTGATGGCTCCCGTCAGGACGGTAAGGCCGTGGGTTTTGAATTTCGGAAGGCTGATGACGATATCGGCGTCCAATACCGCCCTGGAAAGGCTCACCGTGTGCATGAAATCGGGATTGAAATCCACTTGCTGTGAATTGTTTCCGATGTTCTGATAGTATCCTTTTGCGGCCTCCATCAGGCCGGTTTTCCTGAAACTCTCCTCGTTGGCTCCGTAGCTGAAAAGTCCCGGATTATCACCAACGATGATGGAGGAAGGTTGCATGGTTTCCACTTTTTCCACAACGGCATGGAGTACCTCGGGATGGGTGACAATTCCTTCATTTTTTTCGGAAGACCGAAGCACGTTCGGTTTTATCAGCACGCTCTTTCCCTGCAGATCCAGCGGGAATGTCTCAAAAACCCGGTCTACGGCCTGACGGATGTTCTCATAGGTGGCTGGACAGATCAGCACTCTGGACATTTCTTACTCCTCCTCATCTTGCGGAAACGGGTGAATCTTAGAGCAATATGGGACCCTTTTCCCAACAGCCGAGGGGGCAGTCGGAACAACGGGGTTTCCTTTTGCAGTATTCCTTCCCTGCCCGGACAATCAAGGCATGAAACTCGTTAAAGAGGTCCGCGTCTTCCGGGAGATTATCCATAAACAGTTCTTGCAGTTCGTGATATTCCATCTGCTCATCCGCCATGCCGTGACGAAGAAGGATGCGATGGGTGTACGCGTCTACCACGAAAATGGGCCGCTCCAGTGAATAAAGAAGGATACTGTCCGCTGTTTCCCGGCCGATGCCGTTCACCGTCAGCAGGCCTTCCCGCAGGATCTCTGTTTTTTCGCCGGAAAGTAACTCCAGCGATCCTTCGTAGCGATCAAAGAGAAACCGAATCAGGTTCTTCAATCTCCTTGACTTAATATTAAAATAACCGGCCGGGCGGATCTCTTTTGCAAGCGCATCCGGTGCAATGGTGTTCAGTCCATCCAGGGAGAGCAGGCCATGCTCCTTGAGGTTTCTGATCGCCTTTTCCACGTTTCTCCAATTGGTGTTCTGGGTAAGCACGGCCCCCACCATGATTTCGAGGGTAGTTTCTCCCGGCCACCAATCCTGGGGACCGAAACGGTCCCGTAAAAGGTGATGCATTTCCTTGAGGCTCCGGCCTGTCTGGCTTTGAACGGCGAATTCCGGCAAAGCAAGTCCTCTCTAATAACTTGACAGGCCTGTAACAATACCTTAGATTTGGCTTCCATGTCAAATACGGCATGTGCCTTGCAGGAACAACAGGGGAATCAAGGACTACCGGCGCGCCTGCCATTTTCGGAATGCACGCGGGATTCCTTCTGAACAATCGCGGATGATCATGGTGACACCCTCAAAACAAAAACTGGCGAAAACCAGAAATCTCGGCATCATCGCCCATATTGACGCCGGGAAAACCACGGTGACCGAACGTATTCTCTATTACACCGGCCGGGTTCACAAAATGGGAGAAGTACATAACGGCGAGGCCACCATGGACTGGATGCTGGAAGAAAAGGAGAGGGGAATCACCATTACCTCCGCTGTCACTTCCTGCGAATGGAAAGGCCATACTGTCAATATCATTGACACACCCGGGCATGTGGATTTCACAATTGAAGTGGAACGGGCGCTGCGAGTCCTTGACGGAGCCATCGGCGTGTTTTGTGCCGTAGGCGGTGTAGAACCCCAGTCCGAGACCGTCTGGCATCAGGCGGACCGGTACCATGTCCCGAAAATCGCGTTTGTTAACAAACTGGACCGCATCGGGGCCGACTTTTTTAAAGTCGTTGAAAGTATGCGGGAAAAACTGGGGACGGTTCCCCTGGTGATGCAAATACCGTGGGGCGCGGAAGACCAGTTCCAGGGCATCATAGATCTCATCCGCATGAAGGCCGTTGTCTGGGAAGATGAGACCCTGGGGGCCAGCTATGAGGAAATTCCCATCCCTGAGGATCTCCTGGAAACGGCATCCGAGTACCGGGAAAACCTGGTGGAAACCCTGGCGGACAAGGATGATTCCATCATGGAAAAATACCTTGCCGAGGAAGATATAGGGGATGCAGAACTGAAAGCAGCCATCCGCGATGCCACGGTCAAGCTGGAACTCACCCCGGTCTTTTGTGGAACCGCCTTGCGCAACAAAGGGATTCAGCCGCTGCTGGATGCCATCGCCGACTACCTGCCTTCTCCCATAGACGTTCCCCCCATTATCGGTCATGTGCCGGATACGGGGGAAGAAGAATCGCGTCCGGCTGATCCCACGGGACCGTTTTCGGCCCTGGCGTTCAAGATCATGATGGATCAGGGGAGAAAAATGACCTACCTGAGAGTTTACTCAGGCTCCATCGACGTCGGCAAACCAGTGTTCAATTCGGCAAAAGGGATCACGGAAAAGCTTTCCAGGCTCCTCAGGATGCATTCCAATAAGCGCGAACGCATAGAAAGGGCCTCCGCCGGGGATCTGGTCGCCGCCATGGGTCTGAAGAATACCGGCACAGGAGATACGCTCTGCACAGAAGACAAACCGATCCTGCTTGAGCCGATCCAGTTCAATGAACCGGTCATCAGCATGGCCGTGGAACCAAAATATGTCCAGGATCAGGACAAGTTGGTGGAAATATTGGAGAAGCTGTCTGATGAAGACCCCACCTTCAGGTATAAGATCGATGAGGAAACAGGCCAGACCGTTATCTCCGGGATGGGGGAACTGCACCTGGAAATCCTTGTGGGACGCATGAAGAGAGAGTTCTCTGTGGAAACCAACCAGGGAAAGCCCCAGGTGGTGTACCGGGAAACCATCAGCAAGCCTTTCTCTCATGAAGAGGTGTTCCAGCGAGAGCTTGGAGGACAGCAGCATTATGCAGGGGTGCTGCTTGAAACAGCTCCGCTGCCAAGAGGAAGCGGCAACCAGTTTGTGGATCAGTGCAAGAACCCTGATTTGACCGAAGAGTTTCTGGCTGCCATCCGGGAAGGGGTGATTGAATCCGAGAGCAGCGGTGTCATGATGGGATATCCGGTTATCGATGTCCGGACAACCCTTCTCGATGTACAAATAAAGGAAGCCCTTTCAGATGTCATGGCCTTCAAGGTTGCGGCGGCAATGGCGTTTAAAAAGGCCTGCAGTGAAGCCGGCCCGCTTCTCCTGCAACCTATCATGGAAGCTGAGGTGATCGTTCCCGAGGAATTCATGGGTGAGGTGATTGGGGACCTGAACGCCAGGAAAGGGAAAATCGAGCAGATCGCGAGCAAAGGCCCCATCCAGGTAATCACGGCCAGTGTTCCGCTTTCAAAGATGTTCGGGTACTCCACCGCGCTCCGGTCCGTGTCTCAGGGAAGGGGCACATTTACCATGCAGTTCAGCCATTACGACCAGGCATAATCCCGCACACAGAGCCTAGCTCTGCACGGCAAAGCCATTCTCTATTGTCAGGATCCGCAGGCGCATCCCAAATAATGAGCGTGACTTTTCCCACCACCCATGAATCAGGGCATTGACGGTATACATGAAGACCATTTTCTTGCCGTAATCGGATTGTCATTGGTCCCCAATACAGAGAGATGTGGTATTCATTTGGTCTCTCCGGTTGGCTTCAGGTCCTGATGTGCATTCAGCCCGTGTACTTGATGAACGTCCCCTGGTCATACTCCTCAAAAGCGGTTCGTAATTCGTCGTGGGTGTTCATGACTATAGGGCCATGCCACGCAACGGGCTCATCGATCGGCTTTCCGGAAATCAGGAGGAATCTCACCGTATGCTCCTCGGTAAGAACCATTACCTCGTCACCGTCATCGAAAAGAACAACCGTCCCGTTGCCGACAAATGGATCTCGCTGAATGTCAAAGTAGCTTATTCCTTCCATTTCGTACATGAAAGGATCTTTCTCCCTGCAGAAATATCCCTGGCCGCCGATTATGTAAGCGAAAACCGTATGACCTCGCTTCGTGGGATGCCTGAATTCTGCATGTGCGGGAACGGTCACGTCGAGGTACTCAGGGTCGGTTACGATATCCTGTACGGGCCCTTTCATACCGGATACTTTGCCGGAAATGATCTTGATGATCGTGTCATTCGGGAGTTTGAGTTCGGGTATTTGTTCATCCGCCACATCTCGATACCGCGGATCCATCATCTTTTCACGGGACGGCAGATTGGCCCAAAGCTGAAATCCGTACATTTTTCCATTTCCGTCACCTTGCGGCATTTCCTGGTGGATGATCCCACTTCCAGCGGTCATCCACTGTACATCGCCCGAGCCGATAATTCCTTTGTTTCCAAGACTGTCACCGTGTTCCACCTCTCCCTTGAGCACATAGGTGATTGTTTCGATCCCGCGATGAGGATGCCACGGGAAACCTTTTACGTAGTGGGCAGGATGATCGGAACGGAAATCGTCGAGAAGCAGAAAAGGATCGAACAAGGGCACCTCACTGAATCCAAAAATCCTTTTCAGATGAACGCCGGCACCTTCAATCGTTGGCTTGCCCTTGAGCACTTTCCGGATTTTTCGCGTTGCAGGCATGCAGGCATTTCTCCTTTTCACGGTTTTCCCCAAACCTTCCAATGGACTGATGTGCAGCAGATAATTAGTGACAAGTTTTTTTGTTCACAGAATTCCGCTTCAGAAATTACCTGTCTTGTGTTGGTCTGTCTGCGAAGGTTCTCTTTGGAACACTACCATACCATGAATATCACACTGTCTCAACGTGATTAAGAATCCGGGCTCTTCATGATCAGTCAGAATCAGGTCCAATCCGGGATGCACCGGAATCCGCCGGCGTCTACCTCCGGCAGAGCGAGAATAAACACCTGCCTCGATCCCTGCCGGGGAAGCCTTCTCTTTTTTGGCAGGGATCGAGTGCAGTTACTTGACGCTTGCCCTGAGCTTTGCCAGTGCCTGGTGTGCCGCATTGACCAGGGGGTGAACGGTAGGGGCGGGCGAAAGTAGAGGGTGAGTTGCGATCTGCATCATGTCCAGATCCCGCACATTTAATTTCATCTGGATCCCGATAGCCACGGCATTGATCAACTCACCGACGGAGGGTCCCCCGGCAATCTGACCACCCAGTAAGGCGCCTCCCCGATCCGCAAAGACCAGTTTTATTCTCAGGGGAACTGCGCCGGGAAGAGTCCCGGGGTGACGGTCCGGCGCGACTGCATCCCCTGTGACGATCCGAAAACCCTCAGTCTCACAGGTTCTGCATGTCATACCTGCGCTGGCGAGGCAGGCATTTCCTATCTTCGTGGAGAAAGCGGCCACGGTTCCCTGGATCTGGCGAAGGACCCGGATTCCATAGCAGTTGGTCCCTGCGATCCTGGCCTCAGCCGTTGCCGTGGAGGCCAACCACACCGGAACTTCCTCCCTTGTGAAAAAGTCCCGTTTGAGGGCGCAATCCCCCACAGCGAAAATGTTCTTCACATTTGTCCTCATGTAGGAATCCACCCATACGGACCCTCCCTGGGTCAACATGAGTCCCGCTTTTTCAGCCAATTCAGTGTTTGGCCTCCCGCCAATGCCCACGATGACGATATCCGCGGGCAGGGAAGTGCCGTCATCCAGGGCCACCGACTTCACGCCGTTTTGTCTGTCGATCGACATTGCCCTCCTTCCCGTATGGATCTGGACCCCGGCCCTGGTCAACTCATCGGTGACAATATCGCAGAATTCATCATCAAAAGCCAGGCTGACAAGTCTTGGCATTATCTCCACAATGTGGACCTCGGCGTCGGAATTTCGCGCCAGCTCATCGGCGAATTCCGCACCGATAAAACCACCTCCGAGGATGACCGCCTTCTTCGCGGCGTTCGCCTTTTTTCTGAGGGCGGTCATGGCGGAAAGACTTTTTTCAATGACACAGACACCAGGCTGGTCGATGCCGGGTATAGGGGGCCAAACCGGCCTGCTGCCCGTGGCCAGCACAAGACGATCATAGACCGCCTCTTCTCCTGATCCGAGCGTAAGCCGGTTCGCTGACGTGTCCAGGGACGCGACCTTGTCAACGACAATCTCAACGCCGGCATTCTCGAGGGGCTTATTCCCCATGATGTTCTCTGCAGGATCAGACATGGTATGGATCATATAAGGGATGGCGCAGGGAATGACCCCGTCTCCGATTTCCTTGATAATGCAAACGGATTTATCCGGATAGACGCTTTTCGCGGTCAGAGCCGTGATGATGCCTGCCGGTCCACCGCCCACAACAACCACATCGTATTTCATAAGGACCTCCTTTATTTGCTTCCTTACCAGAAGCTTTTGATGATTTTTTCAGCATCAGGCAATGTCGTCTCGCTTGAAAAACGCAATAGCCGTGCCAAAGGCCCGGGGAAGGCCTGAACAAAAGCTAACCTATGAATATTGCGCGGGAATGAAACACGGAATCTACAGACAAACCGTTCGTTCTAAAGAGGGGGATGTGTCAGGCTTTTTTCCATTCTGTAAACTTCTTCTCTATGTTTCCTGACCATTTCGTGTGGACAAGCGTGTACGGGTGGCAAGATGTCTCCTCCAGGCAGAGATCGGCGGGGCAACCCGGTCATCGTCAGGTGCCATGCCGAGGAAAATAACGGGAAGACATGCGGGTCTCGGCATTCCGGAGGGAAACACGAAGTTGCCGGGGGCCGCTTTTGAACTGCAACAAGCGCTGCCACTGCAGGATTCGCAGTCCCTACGTACGGTTCTCTCCACTCCGGTGAAAAGCGCGTTTGCACAGCATGTTTTATCTGTTATACAGCGGTTTTCTCTTTTCCAGGAACGCGGCCACCCCTTCGCGCCCATTGGGATGAATCGCGCATTGGGACAGGGCATCACGCTCTTTTTCCAGGGTGACCTCAAAAGGAGTGTCAAAGGAGTCAATCATGAGTTTTTTCGAGGCGGCAAATGAAGTGAGCGGCATCTTCCTCAGTTCCTCCAGGAACTCAAGGGCCCGGTCCACACTCTTTCCGTCGCTGACCACTTCCGTCACGAGCCCCCAGGAAAGCGCCTTCTCCGCAGGGATGATCCTGTCAAAGGCCGCAATTTCCATTGCCCTTGCCAGCCCCACCATCCTCGGCAGGGAATAGGTACCGCCTCCGTCTATGCTCAGTCCATTGCTTGTGTAGCCCTGCTTCAAGACGGCCGACTCTTCCATGATCCTGAAATCACAGGCAAGGGCCATGGAAAATCCACCGCCTGCCGCAAGCCCGTTGATCGCAGCAACCACGGGTTTCGGCATTCTCCGTATTTCCACAATGGCCTGGTGATAGCGGGAGGCCAGCTCATGAAACGCTGCATCCGGCTCACCCCGGTAGCCCGAGAGCCACCGCAGATCCCCGCCTGCACAAAAGACCTTTCCCTGCCCCGTGACGGCTATCCCGACCAAATCCGGATCCAGTGCCATTCTCACCAGTATCCCGGCAAGTTCACCTATCATTTTCAGGTCAAAGGCATTGTATGCGTCGGGCCGGTTCAAGGTGATTACGGCAAGGCCCGAACGGCTTTCCACTCCTATGGTATCGGACATCTCTTTTTCTCCTTTCAACGAACCCTGATCCAGCATGCGGGAAGATGATACCTTGATGGTTGATCAGGGACAAGCGAATCTGATTGACCGCTGTCTCCGGGTTATATATAATTACAAATTGTGTTTCCAGTCTAAAATCGAATCCCTGAGTCATGGGACGCTCGAAATGAGAAAGAAGAGAAATGAAGACAGCAAAACCTCATCTTGTTGATACCTATAACCGCCACCTCAACTACCTCCGCATTTCCATCACGGACCGGTGCAATCTCTCCTGTATCTATTGCAAGCCGGACCGGTGCGTTCCCAAGCTGCAGCACGAGGATATTCTCACCTACGAAGAAATTCTGCATCTGATGGGTATTGTCATCCCCCTCGGCATCACCAAGGTACGTCTCACCGGCGGGGAGCCCTTGGTGAGAAAAGGCGTCTGCGATTTCCTGGCAAGGCTGACGGCCCTCGACGGGCTCAAGGATGTTTCTCTCACTACCAACGGCATATTCCTCAAGAAAAAACTGGAACGAATCAAAACGGCGGGAATCCGGAGGCTCAATGTAAGCCTGGACAGCCTTGACAGGGACAAATATCGTGAAATTACCGGATTTGACGGATTTCAGGATGTGTGGGAAGGGCTCGACATGGCCCGAAGGATGGGATTCAATCCCATCAAGGTCAACGTGGTGGTTATGCGGGGCATTAACGACAATGAACTTCTCGACTTTGCCCGCCTCACCTTCAAGTACCCATACCATATTCGATTTATTGAGTACATGCCCATCGGGGTGAGCGAATCGGATCACTTTTTCAGATATGTTCCCACATCTCTGATCCAGGCAAGGCTCAACTCATTCCACACGCTGATTCCCGTTCCGAGGGATGCCCAGGACGGACCATCGCAACGGTTCAGATTTGGCGGGAGCCTGGGAGAAATCGGCTTCATAAGCCCCATGAGCCATCATTTCTGCCGCACCTGCAACCGGCTGCGCCTCACTGCCAGCGGGCAGCTCAGGCCCTGCCTCCTTTCAAACCGGGAAATAGACATCCGGGGCCCCCTGCGGGCAGGTGCGTCAGATCATGACTTGGCCGACATATTCAGGGAAGCCGCCCTCAGCAAAGAGGCTGAACACCGCCTGACTCCCGACCAACCGCTGGGGAAGATGAGCCAGATGTCATCCATCGGCGGGTGATCAGTTGGCGGGGATCCCCTCATCGTTCCAGTTCCGCTGCCGGTAATATTCTTGTAAAGAACGCTCAAATGCAGTGCGGTCCAGCGTTTCACTGTGTTCTCCAACAGGTTCTTCGAAAAATCGCTCGGGGAGTCGGTCATCAACCGCTGTCAGCCCTTCCCGGATATTGAAGACCCGCGTGGAATTCACTATCCGGGCCGTCAATCCGGTTAACGCTTCCTGGTCCATGTGAAGGCCGGTAGTTACCGAGACGATTCTGGAGAGTTCTTCCCAGGGATAGAGGTCCCTGTAGAACCTGCACAGGATCAGCATATCATGGAGGACGAGACGGTCCTCAAAATCCAGGAAAATTTTCACCTGTTCTTCGATGCCCTTCCCGTCAAGCATGCCGGCCACCTCTGCCTTGTAAAAAGTGGTGCGTAGATGACACGCGCCCCGGGGCGATGTGGCATAGGCAAGCCCCATGCCCTTTAATCCACGGGGGTCATACCCGGCAGGTTCGAGCCCCTTCACGTGTATGGCCACATCTTCCATATCCCATTTCCTGGCAGCATGCCGGATGCCTTTGGAAAGGACTTCGCCAAGTCCCCGTCCATGTGCAATATCCTGTAATAATGATGCGGTCGCATCGGGATCACCATAAGGGATCTTTTCAGGGATTTTCTCCATCTCAGACGCCTCCATGGCAAAGGCGCACAGATTTCCCGCACTTATGGTATCCAATCCCAGTCGATCGCATACATCATTCAGGTAGGCGATCTCCCGCAGGTCCTTTATGAGACAGAGGCCGCCAAACGCGTAAATAGTCTCATATTCCGGGCCTTCTATTTTGAGTCCTCTGTGTCTGCCGTCGCTAACTTCCGAGAGTTTTCCGCATGCCATGAAGCATCTGGAACAGGCTCTCGGCCTGGGCTTCAGCTGGTCGTGCATCCGCTCCGCACTCAAGTGTTCCCAGCCTTCCAGTGATCCTTCACGCCAATACCTGGTTGGAAATGCGCCGAGGGAATTGGTGAGTCCTACCATCATGGGCGTCCCGAAGTTCCGGTAGGCCTCAACTCCCTTGTTCCCTTTGCCGGCCGCCATGATTCTCTTGCAAAAGGCGGCAAGCCCTTCCGGGTCGGCCACCGGTCTCCTTTTCTCTCCGTGAAACGCCAGGGCCTTGACGTTCTTGGCGCCCAGCACGGCGCCCACGCCGGTCCTCCCGGCAGAACGCCAGTAATTGTTTTCCACCACCGCGAAGGTGACCAGGTTCTCTCCTGCCGGGCCAATGGAAATAATGCCGGTTTTTGGTGTCCCCAACTCGTCTTTCACTGCATCTTCCGTTTCATAGGTCTCTTTTCCCCAGAGGTGCTGGGCCTCATGGAAGGTCACTCCGTGATCGCTGATTTCAAGATACACGGGAACCCCTGATCCGCCTTCCAGGACAAAGGCGTCGTACCCGGTCCTGCTCATATATTCCGCCACATGTCCTCCTGAATAGGATTCCGAAAACATCCCTGTCTGAGGGGACTTGGTGAAGAGGCCATAGCGGCTGGACCCGTAGATCCCCGTATCACTGACCGGCCCGAGGGCAAGAATAACCAGGTTTTCAGGGGAAAGGGGATTCACGCCTTCGGGGTTTCTTTCCAGGAGGAGACGCGCGGCAAGTCCTTTTCCTCCCAGGGTCTTTCGAAGAGTGTCGTCATCCATATCCTCAGCGTGAAATGCCCTGTTCGTGAGATCGATCCATAACACCTTATTGAAAAAACCTCTCATGCTCCTATCTCCCCCCGTCGTTTAAATATTTTTCACTGAGCCCTTTTTTGTAAATCTTGCCTGAGCCCGTGCGGGGCAATGCCGAAAGAAATTCCACAGATTTCGGCGCTTTGTACCGAGCAAGGTCCTGTTTGCAGAAATCAATGAGCTCCCGTTTAGAGGCCTTCATGCCACTCTTCAGCACGACACAGGCGTGGACCGTTTCGCCCCATTTCTCGTCCGGAATTCCTATGACCGCCGCTTCCAGCACCGCCGGATGGCAATACAGGACATTTTCCACCTCGGTGGAATAGACGTTTTCCCCGCCTGTGACGATCATGTCCTTTTTGCGGTCCACAATATTCACATACCCTTCCTTGTCTACCACAGCCAAATCTCCGGTGTAAAGCCAACCGTTGCGGATGCTCTTTTCCGTTTCTTCCGGAAGATGCCAGTACCCCGGTGTCACACTTTCACCCCTGACAATAATCTCTCCCACTTCTCTTCCGTCCCATACCACTTCCCGGCCATCATCATGGACTACTTTAAGGTCCACGAACAGTACGGGTCTTCCTGTTGCGGCCTTGAAGCGAAACCGTTGTTCTCCGGCCCGGGATTTCAGCGAATCTTTCAGTAGGGACATGGTTAGATAGGGGCTTGTCTCGGTCATCCCATAGGTCTGCACATAATCGCACCCGAATGCCTCCATGACCTTCCTCACTACCTCAGGGGCTATGGGGGCCCCGCCGCTGAGCATGACCCGAAGTGACGGAAACGCTGCCTTTCGTATGGCCGGATCATGCACGATCAGGTTGAGCATGGTGGGGATCATGTTGGTGAGGGTGATCTCTTCCCGCTCCATGATGTTGATCACGGACCCGGGGTCGAATTCTGGAACCATCACGTGGGTGCCGCCGACCCACGTGACGGCCCAGGTTGCCCAGGCATCTGCCAGGTGAAACATTGGTGCGGCGTGAAGCCAGACGTCTTCATCCGTCATCTTGAGCTCCGCGATTGTCCCCAGAGAATGATATGCCACGTTCCGGTGAGTCAGGATGACCCCTTTCTGGCGTCCCGTGGTTCCGCTCGTGTAGTAGAGCTGAGCCATATCATCCTCTTGAATATCCACCTCTTCCGGTACATCCATTCCTGATCCAAGAATGGTTTCAAGGCTCGTTTCCCCGGCGGGAGCGTTCTCTTTCCCAGTCCAGTAAGTCCTGACAGGGGCATCCATCTTCTCAATCGCTTCCCTGATAACCGGGTAAAACCGGGGCTGCCCAATCACCATGCGAGCGTCGGTATCCTCCAGGATGAAGGCGATTTCTCGGGCCGAAAGCCGGTAATTCAAGGGGCACAGAATCGCGCCAATACCCGCAGCGGCAAAATAAGCCTCCAGGAAATAGTGACAATTCTGGTGGCATATGGCCACGCGATCACCCTTCCGTATCCCTTCCTGCTGCAGACCGGCCGCAAGCCGCGAAACCCTTCGGGCGAATTCCCGGTAGGTAAATCGATATTCACCGCACACCACACCCGTTTTGTGTGGGTACAACCGATCTGCCCGTTCAAGCAGCGATCCCAGCTTCATACATGTTTCCTCATCATCCTGCAATGATCCGGTAAATCCAGGAGCATTTCTACCACTGTTGAGAGGGCACAGAAGTGACCAGCCCGGAGACTCGTTCGGAATAAAAGTCCTCCTGTACCGGCAGTTACCACAAATGACTCCCTATCCGGACAACCTGCTCAGACCTTCGTCAAGGATGGCAAGGCCCTTTTCCAACTGTCCTTTTTCAATGGAAAGGGGCATAAGGGTCCTGATTACGTTGCCGAAATTGCCGCAGGAAAGGAGGATCAATCCCCTTTCAAATGCGAGCTGGACGAGCTTTTTTGCCTCATCTGAGGCCGGTTCCTTTGTCTCCCGGTCCTTTACCAGTTCCAGGGCCAGCATGGGTCCCAATCCTCGCACCTCGCCGATAATGTCATATTTTTCCTTGAGCTGGTCAAAGGCAAGCCGTACTTCCCGGCCCAGTTTGCTCCCCTTTTCAACGAGGTTCTCTTCGTCAAGGGTCTCAAAGACTGCAAGGGCTGCCACACAAGAGAGCGGGTTGCCCCCATAGGTTCCTCCCAGACCGCCGACGTGAGGGGCATTCATGATCTCCGC
>Ga0315542_1000957_pt1 | contig 18220 bp, 20 predicted proteins | sample SalMarSW160120MG_FD_202541 | JGI IMG/M metagenome (GOLD analysis project Ga0315542, IMG submission 202541) | Salt marsh sediment microbial communities from the Plum Island Ecosystem LTER, Massachusetts, United States - Salt Marsh Sediment SW1601-20 ...
CGACGGGCCTGTAGTGCTGGTCGACGATGATGTACTCGCCGCTCTCGGAGATGCCGGTACTGGTGACCGTTCCCTGCCACCAGGCGAGTACCGGCTTGCCCCGGTAGGTCTGCACGCTGAGATTCGACGCGACGACGTTCTCGGGCACGGGCCTGAACCAGACCGGCTGCAGGCGGTTGTCGAGAATCAGCGGTCCGCTCTGGCCGACGATAGGCGGCCTCGTCACGTGGTAGAAGCTCGTCGTCAACAGGTAACCGGGCGCGAGCTTGTCGCTGGCCGTGGATACACGGGAGCCGATCGTGGGCGGGTGGAGCGACGGCGCCGAGACGAAGGAGTGGGCGCCTTTCGTGGTGTAGTGCCCGATCGGAGCGCCCTCGCCCGAGACGGCGAAGTCGACGGCGACGAAGCCCGCCACGACGGCCGCGACGCCGATCACGAAAGCCCGGCGCAGCCACCCTGACGCGGCCGAGCGGGCGGGGGCCTGCACGGCCGTGAACGTGAGAATCGCGGCCGCGGCGACGAGGCCTGCGGCGATCAGGTAGGCGAGCCGGAAGCCCTGCGTCAGGGCCTCGGACACAGGGCGGTTTCGGCCGATCAGGCTGGTGGTGTGCTGCGTGGCGAGGGTTATCAGCAGGGCGATTCCGAGCCCGCCGCCGATCTGGCGAGAGGTGTTCACAAGCCCGGACGTCAAGCCGGCCTGCCTCTCGCCGGCACCCTGGGTGGCGGCGATCGTCGAGGCGACGACCGCGAGCCCGATCCCCGCCGTGGTGAGGACTCCGGGAACGACCACATAGATGATCGCGCTCCCGTTCGGTCCGATCCGCGTGAACAGCAGCAGCCCCGCCGTCATCAGGATCAGACCGCTGCCGAGCACGGCGCGCACGCCGAGGAGGCTCACGAGCCGGCCGGCCCGCTGCGCGACGACGAAGATCATCAGCGCCATCGGCAGGAAGGCGAGGCCCGCGTCGAGAGGCGAGAGACCGAGCACCTGTTGCAGGTAGAGAGAGCTCACGTACCACATCGGGAACAGGCCCGCGCTGAACAGGAGCACGACCGCGTTGGCAACGTTGATCGGCTTCGTCAGCTCCCTGAAAGGCACGAGAGGCGCCGCCACCAGGCGCGCTTCGATGACCCAGAACAGCACGAGCAGGACGGCCCCGACCGCGATCGGGATCAGCCCTTCGGGCGAGCTCCAGCCGTAGACTCCGGCCGTCACGATCCCGTACACCAGCACCATCTGACCGGCGGTCAGCGTGAGGGCGCCCGGAAGATCGAAGCCGTGCTCACTCCTTGGTCGGCGCCGGTTCGCCACCACGCGAAACGCGATCAGCGCGGTCGCGACGGCGATCGGAGGGTTGATGAGCAGGACCCAACGCCAGCTGAACACCTCGGTGAGGACGCCGCCGAACAGAGCTCCCGCGGCGCCCCCGACGCCGTTCATCGCGCCCCAGAGGGCGATCGCACGATGACGCGCCGGCCCCGGCGCGAACGACGAGGTGATGATCGCAAGCGACGACGCCGCCATGAATGCGCCCGCGAGCCCCTGTACCCCGCGCGCGACGATGAGCGTGTGCCGATCGGGGGCGAGACCGCCGGCCAGCGACGCGAGCGCAAACAGGGTGAGCGCCGCCACGATCATCCGGCGCTGCCCGAAGTGGTCGGTCGCGCGGCCGCCGAGCATCAGGAAGCCCGCGAACGTGATCGCGTACGCGTTGACGACCCACTGCAGATCGCTCGCGGAGAAACCGAGGCTCGATTGGATCGAAGGGAGGGCGACGTTGACGATGGTCAGGTCGAGAATGACCATGAACTGGGCCACGCTGCACACGACCAGAAGCCACGCGGAACCCGAGTCGAGCCGGCGTCCCGCCGCACTCGTCTCGGCCACTTCTCGGTCGTCGGAGAGGCTCAGGTCTGTATCAGCCAACGATTCCCTCACCCGACGAATCGGTACAAAGCATCGCCGGCGGTCACATGGGTTACCCTACCAGCCGTCTCATCAAGAGGAAGGAGAAGCGTGAAGCTGATTGGAGCCGGACTGCCGCGCACGGGCACTATGTCGCAGAAGATTGCGCTGGAGATGCTCGGGGTTGGTCCCTGTTACCACATGTTCCCGATACTCAATAGCCCCGACCTGGCGCGTCCCTGGCGCCGAGCCCTGGACGGAGACGTCGACTGGGAGGAGATCTTCGACGGCTGCCAGTCGACGGTCGACTGGCCGGGCGCATACTTCTACAAGGAGCTCATGGCCGCCTATCCGGACGCGAAGGTGCTGCTGGGCGTGCGCGACGGCGATTCCTGGGCGCGCAGCATGCGCGACACGATCTGGGGCTCGATTTACGGCGACAGCCTCATCCGCCACCTCTCCGATGCCAGATGCGCGATCGACCCCGACTGGAACGGCTACATCGAGCTGATGAAGGAGATGTGGGCGCGCAGCGGACTGCTGAACGGCGAGAGCACCAGCGACGAGTGGATGATCGGCGCGATGGAGCGCTACCACGAGGAGGTACAGGAAACCGTGCCCTCCGAGCGCCTGCTCGTCTGGTCGGTCAAGGATGGCTGGGAGTCCCTGTGCGAGTTCCTCGAGGTGCCCGTTCCGGAGGCGCCGTTCCCGCACGTGAACGACACCAAACAGTTCGGAGACTGGATGATCGACACCTCGCTGGCCGTGTTGCAGGAGTGGCGGGCGGAGAACCCGCAGCAGGCGACGAGCGGCGGCGGTGCCTGAGGGCGATCTCTCCCGGCTCTTAGAGCCTGTTTCGTTAGGGATGTGCGCTCCAGGGGGTCGAGCCGTGGATGTCAGGGGTCGCACGGACCGTGAAGGCGCGCTGGTAGCGCGGTGAGCAGTCTGGGTGGTCACTGGCGCCGCGGGGTGGCTGCATCGAGTGTGCAGACCTAGTGAAATCGGCTCTTAGTATCCGCAATTCGGCTCGCACGACTTTTCCGCCTTCTGCGGCGCCAGCGAGCTGTCGAGGAGTACGACGGTCCACTTGCCGCCGAACTCCTGTGCGCCTTGACCGACTGAGTCGCCGGGATGCTTGTCCTTGGCGGATAGATACAGCGGATGATCGTCGTAGGTGACCTGGAGCTCGTCGTCCCGGCGGTGCGTCGTCCCGAGCAGACGGGCGTCCACGTACGAATCCTCCTTCGCCAGTACCTGCCCCTTCGCGAGCAGCGGCGGCCACGCGCTCGCACATTTCCCGTAGCAGTCCCCGCCCGTGAACGTGTACAGCGTGTAATTGGACGCGTCGACGAGCACCGGCCCGGCGTTGCCGTCTCGAGTGCTCAGGACCGTCTCCTCGGGACCTCCTCCTCCGCACGCGGCGACGACCGCCGTGATCACGGCCAGCAGCGCCGCACGGCGCCCGATCCGTCTCAGTGCTCTCGTCCGAACGCAGATCTCGGTCATCTGAAGCTTGGGGGTGCGCCGCCCGAACGGCGGGTGCATCGCCCCTTCCCTCCTCTCAATCATCTGTGCGGGTCTCCCGCGTACGCCTTGCCGCTGGCCATCCTAGTATGAAGACGATCCGCGGGCGCCTTCCCATCAATCGCCGTGCGTTTCGTGCCTTTTCGACACCCGTCGGCGCGGATCACGTCGAATCGCGTCGGCGGCCTAGTCCTTGTAGGGATCGAGCACGTCCTCGCCGGCCATCACCACGCCGATCGGCCTCAGTGTGTGCTCGACCTGGATGTTGGAGTGCTGGGCGAGCACGCCGGCCAGGTCCTTGTAGACCTCCGGTGCCTCGTCCGCGCCGGCGCCCACTACGGTGATGCCGCGGCCCGAGAGCTCTCTTTTCACCTGCTCGAAGTCGACGAGGGCCGTGGACTTGTCGCGGACTCGGCGCCTGAAGGTGTAGGTCGAGCCGTCCGGGCGCCTGCGCGTCCCTGTGACCTTCTTCCACTTCCCGGCGGCCTTGGTGCGGGAGACGAGGCGGCCCGCGCCGTGCGGTGCCGATGCGAGCGCGCCGATGTCCTCCCCTGTGCCTCTGACGACCACGGAGATGTCGCCCATGCTGCCGCCGATGAAGGCGGGCTCGTTCGTGAGCGGCGTCGCGCCCTTGCGCACGACGTAGAGACCGTTCTCCAGCCAGGCGAAGTTGTGGTGGCAGTGGACCGACTCCTGGGCGATCGGCCGGCCGAGAATGCGGAGGACCTGATCAATCACGAGGTCGCGGCCGGCGTAGGCGTATTCACCCGCCAGTTCCATCAGAGTGACGTAGAGGTCGCCCCGGGCGCTACCCACGTCGAGCACCGCCGGCTCTTCCGACTCCCTTGCGTGCCCCTTGAAGGGCTTGCCCGCGGCGAGGTTGATGAAGCCCGAGGCGACTCGGTGGCCAAAGCCGCGCGAGCCGAAGTGGCAGGCGACCCAGAGCCGGCCCTCTTCGTCGGCGAGGAGATCGACGTAGTGGTTACCCGAGCCGACCGTCCCGAGCTGATCGCGGGCCAGCTTGTGCAGCGACGGGTCGAGCTCCCGGACGGCCTTCCAGCGCTCGTCTATCTCCAGCACCGGCGCCTCGACGGGCTCGGGATTCTTGCGCCCGAGTCCGAACGCGACGCGACGCTCGATCTCGCGCATGACCCGTTCCACCTCGATCTCCTCGGCGCGGATGTCGGTGCGGACCGCCTTGTTTCCGCAGGCGATGTCGAATCCGACTCCCGAAGGGGAGATCGCGCCTTTGTAGGCGACCACCCCGCCGATCGGCATCGAGTAGCCGAGGTGATTGTCGGCCATCAACGCGCCGGCCACGGCCCGATCGTCGGCCAGACAGGTCTCGATCTGGCGCAGAGCACCCTCGTCCGGGTCTCCGAAAACCGCTCTCAGTTTCTCGTTCACGGCGGCTCCCCCTAGCGTCTGCCTACCTGTTAGGTTGCCACGACCGGGCGGGTTGCGGAGGCTGCGAGCACTGAACTGTCCGGGCCGACAGCGCAGCGAACGGGCGGCTCACTACGACCATAACTCGACCGGCCGAGCCGGGACGGCGGCACGCGGGCGATCGAATCGAGCGTGGGCAGCTTCTCCACCGAGCTGATGCACAAAAGCGCGCCGGCGCAGCCGGAGACGATGGGCGGGGCTGTTCGGCGAGCCGACTGATTCTTGCCGAGCTCGTGCGAACGCTCGATTGTTCTCGCACCAAGCGAACGTCGGCCTTTGGTCTCCACTGCCCAGGAGTGCCCTGCTCGCGGTCGCTCAGGCGGCGGGCTGAGGCGAACAGCTCAGATGACGCCTGACCAGCGCATGGGAGAGCTCGTGCTGACGGTGCGCAATCTCGAGCCTATTGCGCTCGAGCAACTCCCGAGACGAGCAGGCCTCACGGAGTCGTTGTCGCTCGCAGGCGAGCAACACCAGTTGTCGTTGTAGCTCCTCCGGGCTTGCCGGCGATGCCACATAACCGGACCGCATCCGACTCCTCTCGTGAGCGGCGCCGCACCCGCCGCTGTCGCCGCTGATACTCCAACCGCTTCACTCATCTTCGCTGAACGGCGAAAAGAGCGAAATCCGAGAAATCCACAGGCTTTCGGGCCAATCAAAGCCAACGAATACGAGGTACTGCGCTGACGAAACCGAGGCGCTCAGCCTCCGATCGGCGATCAATACGTAGTTTCGACTCCAGTTGAGGTCGAACTTCTACCGCCCGTTCCAGGAAAAGCGCTGGTAGTTCTCGAGCGAGTGCCGGTAACCGCCCCAATGCCGGCCGACCGCCGCGAAGGCGTGCACGACCTTGTCGCCCGAGTGGATCACCCCTTTCTTCCACTTGCTGAGGTCGGTGTAGACGCGCCCGCCCGGCGGCGAGACGACACCCCCCTGGAACCTCGGGATTCTCGAGCGGATTGATGTCGATCGCCCGGCCGTAGGCGTACTCCGACCAGGCGCTCGGAGATGAACTTGCTCGCCAACCGCCTCCGAGAGAGACTCCGTATAGAAGTGAAAACCCTCCAGCGAGAAGGAGGCGCAGGATGATCGTCGTCGGCGTGGACGGCTCGGAGTGCTCGCACTCGGCGCTCAGGTTCGCCCTCGAGGAGGCTCGCACCCGCAAGGCCAAGCTGCGCGTTGTCGTCGTCTGGCACGTGCCGCTGGCCGCCTACGGAGCCGGCTGGGCTCCTCCGCCGCCGCACCTGTCCGAGGACGCCGATGCGGCGGCGAAGGAGGTGCTGGCCGAGGCGCTCCGGATAGCGAAGGAGGACGGAGGCCGCGTAGAGATCGAGCCGATTGCGCGCGAGGGCCAGCCCGCGAACGTGCTGGTCGAGGAGTCTCGAGCGGCCGAGCTGCTGGTGGTCGGCTCGCGTGGCCGCGGCGGTTTCCGCGAGTTGATGCTGGGCTCGGTCAGCCACCAGTGCGCTCTGCACGCCCGCTGCCCGGTCGCGATCGTGCGCGCCGGGCGCGAGTTCGCGTCCGAGCCGGAGCCGGCCGCTGAATAGGTCCTCGGGCTAGAGCGCGCTCAGTGGTACCACTGGTGCACCCAGCGGTGCGGGCGCAAGAGCTCGACCTGCTCGGTGGGCAGTGGCCCGGCGTCGCTGACCGCGGCGTTCGCCTCGACGTGCTCAAGCGAGCGCATGCCGACGATGACGGTCGAGACGGCGTCGGGAACCAGACAGAAGCGAAGCGCGGCCCGCGGTAGCTCGTCGACCTCGATACCGAGGTCGGCGGCGATCTGCTGCACGTGCTCCCAGACCTGCTCCTTGCGGTCGCCGGAGAAGTAGTCGTTGCGGAAGTCGCCCTCGGCGAAGACGGTGTCGGGGCGCACCTTGCCGGTCAGCGCGCCCTCGTCGAGCGGAACGCGAACGATGACGCCGACGTCCTGGCGCTCGCAGGCCGGGAAGAGATCGTCGTCCGCGGCCTGGTCGAAGACGTTGTAGATCACCTGCACGGTGTCGACCAGCCCGCTCTCGACCAGCTTCTGAGCCGAGCCGGCCTCGGCGTCGTTGAGCGAGACGCCGAAGAAGCGGATCTTGCCGTCGCGCTTCAGCTGTTCGATTCCCTCCAGCCAGCTGCCCTGATCGACCCAGCTGTCCGACCAGACGTGGAACTGCTGCACGTCGATCACTTCTACGTCGAGGTTGCGCAGGCTCTGCTCGGTGCGCTCGACCACGTGCTTGGCCGAGAAGGCAGCGTCGGCGGGCGTCGTGTACTTGGCCGGCCACTCCCAGTTGGCGGGGTTGATCTTGGTGGCCACGATCACCTCGGGGTGCTCGCGCTTGATCTTTCCCACCAGCTCTTCGCTGTGACCGGAGCCGTAGACGATCGCGGTGTCGATGAAGTTGACACCCAGCTCGATAGCCCGGCGCATGGCCGCCAGCGAGACCTCGTCCACGGCGCCCTTCCAGGCATCCGCGCCTATGCCCCAGGCTCCGAAACCAATCTCGGAGACTTCCAGCCCCGTCCGGCCTAGTTTGCGATAGCGCACGACGTAAGCCTACAAAAACGTTGCGCCAAGAGCGCCGACTCCGCAATCGCTCCATCTGCACCTCGTTGCCCGATCGCTCGCCACGCTCGACGGGTGGGTGGATCTGGCGGGGCAGCGAGGCAACGATAAAAGGCGGGCGTCGAAGGAAACCGGGTTGAGGGACGCGAAGACCGGCTCGAGCTCAATCGATCGCCTTAGTGCACTATTCGCCAGAAGATATGGAGACTGACTCGGCACCATATAGCGGATATGAGCGAATCGAGTTGACGCTTGGCGACATCACGCGCGAGCACGTCGACGCGATCGTCAACGCCGCCAACGCCGAACTGCGCGGCGGCGGCGGAGTGGACGGGGCGATCCATCGAACCGGCGGGCCCGAGATCATGGCCGAGTGCCGCAAGATCGGCCACTGCGCGCCGGGCGAGGTTGTGATCACCGGCGCCGGCAGGCTCCCGGCGCGCTTCGTCATCCATGCGGTTGGGCCCGTCTGGCAGGGCGGCGGCGCCGACGAGGACCTGCTCCTGGCCTCCTGCCACGAGCGGGCGCTCGAGCTGGCGCGTGAGCACGGCTGTCGCACCGTCGCCTTCCCCGCAATCTCCACGGGCGCCTACGGCTACCCGGCGCAGCTGGCCGCGCCGATCGCCCTGGCCGCGACGAACGACGCGCTCATACGTCTGCCGCTGATCGAGAAGGTGCGCTTCGTCTTCGTCGACGAGGTGTTGCGCGGCATCTACGAGCAGGCGCTGGCACGGTTGAAGAGGGGCGCCTAGGGCCCGGCGAAAGTGCGCTCTCCCGGAGGGGGATACAACGGAGCGGCTGTGGAACAACTGCTCGACTTACGACACACGCGTCCGTTGACAGATTTGGTGTCAAGCGATCCGCTGTGTCGAGACTTCGCCTTCTATCCAACAGGAGGACGCCGTTAGGGCGCCTTCTCTTCCTTGACGATCAGCACGGGCCGATCGGTCTCGCTGAGCACGCCCTGCGAGATGCTGCCCAGGAACATGCCCGAGAGCTTGCCGAGCCCGCGCGAGCCGACGACGATGATGTCGGCGCCACGCAGCCGCGCGGCATCGACGATCTCGCGCGCGGCGTTGCCCTCGACGATCTCGGCCTCGGCATCGACGCCCGCCTCCACCGCTTTGGCCAGTGCGCGGTCGAGCAGAGCATGCGACTCGTCGGTCTCCTCGCTCAGCGCGCCCGGGCGAGAGCGGGAGGGGTCTACCTCGGGCTGGACGTGCAGAAAGACCAGACGGGCGCCTGTGGCGACAGCCAGGCTGACCCCCTCGTCCTCGGCCCGCTGCCCGCAGGCCGAGCCGTCGGTCGCCACCAAGATCGTTTGCATGCCCAGCGCTCCTTTCCCGAGAGCTCGAATCTACAGCACCCTGCCCGATTCAAACAAGGTCGAGTGCTTCATGTGGAACGGGGCTAGATTCCCAGTCGCTCCAGCGTCGCCTGGTCGCGACGCCAGCGCGGCTCGACCTTGACCTTGAGGTCGAGAAAGACTCGGTGCCCGATCAATTGCTCGACCTCGGGCCGCGCCCGTACGCCGATCTCCTTGACCATCCGTCCGGCCCGTCCGACCAGGATCTGCTTCTGCGAGTCGGTCTCGACCATGATGCGGGCTCTGATCACCCGCTCGGTGATCTCCTCCACCTCCACCGAAAGCGAGTGCGGAACTTCGTCGCGGGTCAGAGCAAGCGCCTTCTCGCGAACCAGCTCGGCCAGGCGCAGCTCGAGCGGCATGTCGGTGATGACGTCACGCGGGAAGTAGGCAACTCCCTCGGGAAGCAGCCCGAGCAGCTCGTCGCGCAAATCGGATACGCCGTCGCCGGTCTTGGCGCTGATCGGGTGCAGAGCGTGGAAGTCGCCGAGCTCGGCGGCGGTCTTCATCTGCGAGGCGATGTGGCCCGGCTTCTGCTGATCGACCTTGTTCAACACGATCACCACCGGCACGCCGAGCGCGAACACACGCTGGGCGATGAAGCGGTCGCCGGCGCCGATTCTCTCCTGCGACGAGAGCACGAGCACGACGGCGTCCGCGTCTTCGAACGAGCTGGAGACCGTGCGCTGCATGCGCTCGGTCAGGGGGTCGAGCGGGCGCTGGAAGCCGGGCATGTCGACCAGCACGAGCTGATAATCCTCCCCGTTGGCGACCCCGAAGATGCGCCGCCTCGTCGTTTGCGGCTTGTCCGAGACGATCGCGACCTTGCCGCCGCAAAGCGCGTTGACGAGCGTGGACTTACCCACGTTGGGACGCCCGGCGACAGCGATGAACCCGCTTTTCACGGCACCCTGCTCGGGCTCACGTGAACACCTGGAAGAAGGCGAGCATCACCAGAGCGCCTAGAACGGCGCCGTAGGCGACCTCCAGCGCGGAGTGGAAACCGGCCTCGATGCGCGTCTGCGCCACCAGTACCGCCATCACTAGCGCCAGCGACGAGATCAAGAAGCGGTGCTGACCGTTGGAGACCAGAGAGGTAACCGCCATCCAGGCTGCGAAGGCAATAGCGGCATGGCCGGAAGGCAGGCCGCCGCGAAGCGGCGTTCCTCGATGGGTCAGCGCCTTGGTCGCAATCACGATCATCGTCGTGATCATCAGCGCAACCAGTGTCAGATATACGGGTGCCCGCTCAACTCGGTCAACCAGGTTTGTGCTCGGCTGGGCGATGCGATCTTCGAAGATGAGAAAGCCGACCGCGGCGGCGGTGACGGTCGAGATGAGGACGGCGCCGGCAGCCATATCCTTGGCCAGCTTGGCCATCGGGTCGAAGCTCGTGGTCGCGACGTCGATCGCGGCCTCCAGCGCGCTGTTGATCATCTCGGTGATCAGCACGAAGGCGATCACCAGGATGATCGCGATCAACTCGATCCGTTTCACGCCGATGGCGATCGCGGCGATCATCACCGCGACCGCGATGAGCAGGTGGATGCGCATGTTGCGCTGTGTCCGGACGGCGTGAATGACCCCTTGGAAGGCGAAGTTGAAGCTGTCGATGAGCGAGATGCGCGAGCGAGGGCTCATAGCAGTGCGTAGCGGTCTTCCCGCTCCTCCATCTCGGGCCCGTGCTCGTAGCCGAGCAGGTGTAAGAGTCCATGCGCGAGCGGCCGGCGCCACTCGGTCCCCACCACTTCCGGACAGATGACGACGTCGCCGAGCTGGCGCGGAAGCCCGTCCGGCAGGTCGCCCAGTTCGTCGATCGGGAAGGAGAGCACGTCGGTTACCTCATCGATCGCCAGATGCTCGCGCTTGAGCGCGCGGATCTCCTCGCCCACCACGAAGCCGAGCCCTAGCTCGCCCTCCGAGACGCCCTCCGCTTCTAGCAGCGCCCGGGCGAGCGCGGCGGCCGCCTGCTTGTCGATCACGGCGCCGCTTCTGTTGTCGATCTCTATCTCGACCATCGCATGCACAACTAGCGGCGCCGCTCGGCGCCGGTCGCCTCGACGTGGCGCTTATAGGCCTCGACGATTCGCTGCACCAGCTTGTGGCGGACGACGTCCTCGTGGCCGAAGTGGACGAAGGCGATGCCGTCGATGTCGGCCAGGATCTGCTGCACCTGGATCAGGCCCGAAGCCTGCTCCTTGGGCAGGTCGACCTGGGTGATGTCGCCGGTGACGACGACACGCGAGCCAAAGCCGAGCCTGGTCAGGAACATCTGCATCTGCTCGGGGGTGGTGTTCTGGGCCTCGTCGAGGATGATGAACGAGTCGTTGAGCGTGCGCCCGCGCATGAAGGCGAGCGGCGCGACCTCGATCGTGCCGCACTCGATATAGGCCGAGAGCCGCTCGGGGTCGAGCATGTCGTAGAGGGCGTCGAAGAGAGGGCGCAGGTAGGGGTCGACCTTGGCCAGGAGGTCGCCGGGAAGGAAGCCGAGCCTCTCGCCGGCCTCGACCGCCGGGCGGGTGAGGATGATGCGCCCGACCTGCCCCTCCGTGAGCGCCGCGACGGCCAGCGCCATCGCCAGGTAGGTCTTGCCGGTGCCCGCGGGACCGATGCCGAAGGTGACCGTACGAGAGCGGATGGCATCGACGTAGCGCTTCTGATTGACAGTCTTGGGTGTGATCTTCTTGCCACGATGGCGCCAGACGACCTCCTCGAACACCTCGCGCACGTCCTCGGCCTGGTCGAGAGCCCCCAGCACCGCGTCTACCGAGCTCGGCCCGACCTCCTGGCCGTCTTCGACCAGGCCGACGATCTCCTCGACGACGCTGCGCGCCCGCGCGACGTCGCCCTTCCCGCCTTCGAACGTGAGCCGGTTGCCGCGCAGCCTGATCGTGCAACCGAGGCGCTCGCGCAGAGCCTCCAGCACGCTGTCAGAGACGGCGGCGAGCTCGGCCGCAGCTTCGTTGGAGATCGTCAGTACGTCCTTCATCCGGAGTTCAGTGTAGGCGCTGGGCCCGGGCTCCGTTCCTACCGGGGCGCCTCTCCTGTCCCCAACCGCCACGTCCCCGTGCCTGGCACCGGGACAAGTCCCGGGCAGGCACGGCTAGAGAGCGAAGATTCCCTGCAAAACGCCGTTAAATCGGAGGATTCGCGCGGATCAATGGGCCACCGCTACGATCATCGCTGAATTCCGCGTATTAGCAGGCATTTTTGCAGATCTACCAGCCCGTTTCGGACTTGTCTCGGTGCCTGGCACCGGCTAGGCCAGCGCCTCGCGTACCAACTGCGAGACGACCGAGCCGTCGGCGCGGCCCGAGACCTGGGGCATGACGTCGGCCATCACACGACCGAGATCGCGCATGCTCGTCGCGCCGACGCCGGCGACGGCATCGTCGACGATCTCCTCCAACTCCTCCTGAGATAGCGGCGGCGGCATGAAATCCTCCAGTACGGTCAGCTCCGCCTCCTCGCGCTCGGCCCGTTCGGGACGATCGCCGGCGCGGAACGCCTCGGCGGCCTCGACCCGTCGTTTGCGCTCGCGTTGCAGCACCTGCAGCTCCTCCTCGGTGGAAAGCGGCCGAAGCAGCTTCTTCTCGGCGGCACGCAGGGAGGCGAGGATCAGGCGAAGCGTGTCCCTGCGGAGCTCGTCCTGGGCGCGAATGGCCTCTGCAAGCTCCTGCTCGATTCGCTGGATCAACTCAGTCCTCCCTCTCGGCCTCGGCAAGCGCCAGCGCCGGCGCCCGACCGCCCAGATCGCGCCCGCCGAGCAGATGCCAGTGCAGATGGAAAACAGTCTGACCGGCGCTCGGCCCGACGGTACAGAGCACGCGGTAGTCCTCGAGGCGGAGCGCCCGTGCCGTATCGGCGATGAACTCGAGCATGCGAAGCGCCTCCTCGGGCGGGAACTCGCCGATCTGGCGGAAGGTGTCGATATGCCGCTCGGGCACGATCAGGACGTGCACCTCGGCCTTGGGGTTGATGTCCTCCACGGCGACGAAACCGTCGGCCTGGCGGATGGGGGAACTCGAGTGCACGAGCTCGCAGAAGAGGCAGTCGTCTTGGGTCATGGTCGTCTCGCTATTCCGATTATCCCCCGCTCCGTCACCTGTTCGGCACTTACTCGCACGATCTCACCGACGGGACCTTCGACGAGCCACGGCGTGTAGTCGCTCGCGTACCCGCGTCCCGGCCGATCGATCAAAACGCTTTCCTCGATACCGATCTTGCCACGCCAGCGGCCTAAACAGGCGTTTTTCGAAGATTCGCGCAGGCGAGCGGCGCGCTCCTTCTTTACCGCGACCGGCACGTCGTCGGCGCTCTCGGTCGCCGTTCCGGGCCGCGGTGAGTAGGGAAATACGTGCACCTTGGTGATTTTCGCGCGCTCTACCAGATCGAGTGTGCACCGGAAGGCCTGCTCGCTCTCGCCCGGGAAACCGACGATTACGTCGCTCGAGAGATTGAAGTCGCCGAGCCCCTCGAGCCGGCGCAGGAAGGTCGCGGCGTCGTAATGGCGCCTCATCGCCCGCAGGACTCCGTCGTCGCCGGACTGCAGCGGAACGTGTAGATGGCGGCAGGCCACGGGCGTGTCGCGGATGGCGCCGATCAGCTCCGGGCTGACGTGATTGATCTCGATCGAGGAGAGACGCAGCCGCTCGAGACCCGCCGTCTTTCCCGCCTTGCGCACCAGATCGGCAAGCGAGACAGCGGCCTCGCTGTCGTGGAAGCAGCCGAGGTTGATGCCCGAGAGAACTACCTCCTTGTGACCCTGCTCTACGCGGCGGCGCACCTCCGCCAGCACCGCCTCGGCCGGCTTCGAGCGTCCGGGCCCGCGCACGAGCGGCACGACACAGTAGCTGCAGCCGAAGGAGCAGCCGTCCTGAATCTGGACGAAGGCGCGAACCCGTTTGGGACGGGCTTCGACCGCGTCGCCCGCGCGACCGACCTGAGCAGCCAGGCGCTCGGACGCCTCGGCGCTCTGCCCGGAAAGGACGGTCACGTTCTCGGGCAGGTCGGAGAACGCTCCCTCGAGGTTGGCGCCGCAACCGGTAACGAAAACGCGCCGGTGCGTTCGCGCCGCCTTCGCCGCCGCCTGGCGCGACTTGCCGAGCGCCTCGCCCGTGACGCAGCAGCTGTTGACGAGCGCTATCTCGGCCTCACCGGCGCGTGCCTCCTCGTGACCGTCGGCGAGCAGGCGCTCTCTCAGCGCATCGGCGTCCGTGTAGGAGACCTTGCAGCCGAGAAAGCGAACCGAGAAGCTGGTCATGACTCGGGAATCCTCGAATACACAGCCTACGCCCAGGGTAGTTCGTCCCAGCCGGCGGGACGTTCGTCTCGAAACGGCCCGGCGTCCGCGTAGGCCTCGGACGGCGAATCGGTTCCCTTTTCGACGCCGACGCCGTGGCGGCGCGCGAGCGCGGAGAGCGGATAGAAGATGTCCCCGCTCGAATCGCGCGAGCCGGCCATCAGGATGACGCAGGGACCGTTCCCGGCTCCGACGAAGATGTGCTCGGTGTTCGGCGGGCAGTGCAAGAAATCCCAGGCTTCGAGCTCCCTCTCCTGGCCCTCGACGAGGAGCCGGCACTTTCCCGCCACCACGAGGAAGTCTTCCTGATTCGACTCACGGTGATACATCCCGTTCGCCTGCCCCGGCCCGAGCACGCGCAGGATGAAGCCGAGCTCTGGAAAGGGCAGGTTCGCGTTCTCGAACCGGCAACCGGAACCATGCCGGTCGTTTGTCGTCCAGGCGGCGTCGCGGACGTTGACCACGAACCAACCCTCACCGGCCGGCAAGAGGCCAGAAGGCGCCGCCTCGAGCTTTGCTTCCTTGATCATTCGTTGCCCCTCTCCGGGCGAGCCACAACGGCCGCCCAATCGGCTTGTTCGTGCCTGCTCACAACCCGATACCCGGTCAGGCGCAGATTGTCCGAGGCGAGAAAGCCCGAGGCGACGAGCGTTTCGCAGCGGAGCCCGGGCGCCAGCTCTTCCAGAGCCTGAAGGCTGATGTTGCAGACGAACACGTCGCTCGCCGGCAGCGGCTCGACGAGGGCGTCGGCTAGCCTCACGTCGAGCGTGACACCGTTGGCCTCGGCGTTCGTCAGGGTCGCCTCGACCGCCTCGGGATCGTTGTCGAGCGCGACAACGGGCGAGAAGCCGAGCTTTTCGGCCGCGATCGCCAGCACGCCCGAGCCGCAGCCGACGTCCAGCAGGCTCGCCGGCTGCAATTCCTGCAGAAGCTCGAGGCAGAGACGAGTAGTCGGGTGGGCGCCGGTGCCAAAGGCGCCGCCGGGATCGATCACAACCGGCACAAGTCCCTCTGCGGGCTCTTCCCAGGGCGGGCCGATCCACAGCTTCCCGATCTCGACCGGGCGGTGAAAGGCGCGCCAGTTGTCTTCCCAACCGGGCTCCACCGGCTCGGAGGCGACGTCACCGAAGCTCGCGCGCAGGGTTTCCTCGACCTCCGGGCCGCCATAGACGGCCAGCTCGAGCATTCCGGGAAGATCGCGTTCCTCGAAGCCGTGCGCGGCGAACTCGAGCAGCTCCGCCCGCGCCTCCTCTGCCCGCTCGAGGGGAACGCGGACGGCAATGCGCAGCAGATCGGTCAGTGGAAGATGCCCCTCAGACGGTTGAAGAGACCCTCGTCCTGCTCGTAGGTCGCGGCGACGGCGCTCTGTTCGAACTGCTCGAGCAGCTTACGCTGCTCGTCGTCGAGCCGACGCGGGACGAGCACGGTCAGAAGCAGGCGCAGATCGCCGTGACCGAAGCCTTGCAGGCGCGGCATGCCCTTACCCTTGAGATTGAGCACCGTGCCGGGCTGGGCGCCGGGCTCGATCGTGACCTCCATCTCGCCGTCGAGCGTCGGCACGGTCGCCTTGCCGCCGAGCGCCGCCTGGGTCATCGTCAATTCCAGCGTCGAGACGAGATCGTCGCCCTCGCGCACGAAGCGCTCGTCGGGGTGCACGCGCACCACCACGTAGACGTCGCCGGCGCGACCGCCGCGAGCGCCGACGTGCCCCTCGCCGGAGATGCGGATGGGCTGGCGATCGTGGATACCTGCGGGAATCTCGACCTCCAGCGTGCGCTCTTCGACCTCGCGCCCGCTGCCTTTGCAGTTCTCGCAGGGATGCTCGATCACCTTGCCGGCGCCGGCACAGGTGGGGCAGGTTTGAGTGCGCATGACCTGGCCGAACAGGCTCTGCGACACCTGCTGGAACATCCCCTGGCCGTTGCAGGTGGGGCAGGTCGTCGGCTCGGTCCCGGGCTCCATGCCCGAGCCCTCGCAGACGTGGCAGACCGCCTCGGCCGTGAAGGCAACCTCGCGCTTGAGCCCCTTCGCCGCCTCGGTCAGCTCGATCTCCACCTCGGCGGCTATGTCGGCTCCGCGCTGCCTCCCCCGGGGTCGCGCCGAGGCTCCGAACAGATCCTCGCCGAAGAAGGCCGAGAAGAGATCGGACAGGTTGCCGAAATCGACACCCGTCGGCTGGTAGCCGCCGCTGCGCAGGCCGGCGTGGCCGAACCGGTCGTAAAGCTCGCGCGTCTCGGGCTTGGACAAGACCTCGTAGGCCTCGACCACCAGCTTGAAGCGCTCCTCGGCCTCGGGGTGATCGGAGACATCGGGGTGCAGTTCGCGTGCCAGCGCGCGGAAGGCCTTCTTGATCTCGGCCTCGCTGGCGCCGCGCGGAACGCCGAGCAGCTCGTAGTAGTCGCGTTCGGTCGTGGACATCTACTCAAGGTTAGTCGGGAGCGCTCGGACGAACGTCGAGACGTCCGGGTGATCGCGGGCGAGCATGGGAAATCCGGACACCTCCGGGGGGAGCCCCAACGCGAACGCTACCCGGGAAGATCGCACTCGTCTGTGCCGTTTCCTCCAAAGAAAGCTGCGGTTACGGGGAGTAGCTATTCCTCGTAGACGTCTTCGACGAAGCGGGACAACTCGAGCGCGGCCGCGCGGACGGCGCCGATCGCCTTCTCGTAGTCCATCCGCATCGGGCCGAGTAGAGATACCGTCCCGAGCGCGCGGTGCGCCAGGCCGTAGCGGGCACCGACCAGCGAGACTCCGCTCAGAGCCGGGTTGTCAAGCTCCTCGCCGACGCGTACGTAGGGCCGGCGCTGCTCGATCGAGGCGCGCAGCAGCTCGAGCGTAGCCGCCCGCCGTTCCAGCACCGAGAGCAGACTGCGACAGGCATCCAGCTCACTGCCGCGAACGGCGTCGAGCAGAGTTCCCGCGCCGCCGACAAAGACGCGTTCGTCGCCGTGACCGACCTGCTCCTCCAGAGCCGGACGCAGAACCGTTAGGAAATCGCGCTCGCTCGCGGTCAGAGCGGGATCATCCAGCGCCTGGCGCAGCAGGCGCGGCCCTAGCGTGCGTCCCTCGAGCCGCTCGTTAAGGTACTCGCGCGCCCAGCTCACAAGACCGGAGTCGACGGGCGATTCGAAGGCGCAGACGCGCTTCGAGACCTCGCCCGCCGAAGTGATCAGCACGACCAGGATGACGCGCGGCTGTAGCAGCAGCACCTCGACGTGGCGCACGGCGGTAGTCTCGAGCGCCGGCGCCGAGGCGAGCGCGAGCAGGTGCGTCATCCCGGCCAGCATCTCGGTCGTCGCCTCGAGCGCCTCCTCGACCTCGTTCTGGGCGACGCTCAGATCGAGTGCGAGCGACTCCGAGGTTGACCCTCGCTCGGTGAGAAGCGAATCGACGTAGTAGCGGTAGCCACTGTCGGTGGGAACGCGGCCGGCGGAGGTGTGTGGATGGGTCAGCAACCCGCGTTCTTCAAGTTCCGCCAGCTCGTAGCGCACGGTCGACGAGGAGACGGAGAGTCCGGAGCTTTCGACCAGATGCCTGGAGCCGACCGGCTGGCCGCTCGTCACGTACTCCTCGACGACCATGCGCAGGATCCGGCGCTGACGGTCGCTCAGGCTGATCGCTAGAGGATCGGGCATTTGCAGGAATTTTAGCGGCCTGACGGGAGCGGGCGCGGGAAGCGCTCTCGTCAGAACATCCGAACCGGTGGCTGGTACCGGCAGTTGCGGCGAGAAGCCGCCCTCTGCTAAGCCTCGACCAGAATCACCACCGTGTCGGCCAGCACGCCGTCATATGCCATCGCCTCGGCACCCGCTTCGGTTTGCAGCGCCGCCATCACGGCGTCCAAGTCTGGGACGTCCATCAGCACCGCGGCGCGATTCGGGTGCTGCGGATCGACGAACGTCTTGACGCCGGTGACGCCGAGCGGCCCGAAGAACTCTTCGCGCTTCGATGAGGCGAGCCAATGCTTGCTGTCTTTGACTTCGTGGTAACCGATTACCAACGTCATAACGACCTCCGCTTCGTTGGGCCGCGCCCGATGCACTGACCCTGCGCCCCGTATATCTCCAGCGGGTCAGTTCCGAACCGCATTCGGTCTGTTCACCGCCGCCCTCGTATCGCTCTATCGAG
>Ga0315542_1000958_pt1 | contig 18215 bp, 18 predicted proteins | sample SalMarSW160120MG_FD_202541 | JGI IMG/M metagenome (GOLD analysis project Ga0315542, IMG submission 202541) | Salt marsh sediment microbial communities from the Plum Island Ecosystem LTER, Massachusetts, United States - Salt Marsh Sediment SW1601-20 ...
AAGAACGCTCAAAACAATGATTGGCACATCGGAGCGCGCCCGAATCCAGGCACATAACTCTACTCCTGAAAAACCAGGCAGTGCCAGGTCAATCAAGATCAGATCAAATGCCTGCCTCTGGAACTCTGAGATCGCCTGGTGGCTGTTGGCGGCCCCGCCGGCTGTAAAGCCACATCTCGTCAGGTAATCTTGTACCTGCTTGCGAATTTTCGAATTATTCTCGACGATTAAGATATTCGTCATAGTTCCAAAATTCTTTGCGACAATCGTAATCGCTTTTACTCATGAGCTGATACGAAATTACCGGCGAGAAAATCAATTTATACAATTTTAACTGTTCCGGACGACTGATTCAGTATACCACTTTCGGATACAGCTTACACCTGCAATGTAAGAAGATCTATTATTTTGAATTTTATAGGTATTTTATAGGTATTTTGTAGGCCTTATTGGGGGGTACACCGCAAAAGTGTCGGTGATTTCAATTTGGGGAAGCGAGAGTGGATTGCCAGGTAATTTCAAAACGTCGGCTGTGTAGCTCACTTAAGGCAGCCAACATGGCTTGTCCATTCTCACGTTTCCAACCCCGGCCTTGCCTTTTCATGCGATGATGAACCACCGTGTTGACGCCACTTTCCACGGTTCCACTGCCAATGTTATTCCGAATTCGGAATAACATTGGTTATCCCGAAGTTTTGCAAATCCCGAATAAATCGAGAAACCATTTGTCAGAAGGTCCTACAGGCCAATTTCCATAAAAAACTTCGGGATAATCTTTTCCGATCGGCGGGATGTCATTTCAAACCACAAAGTTTTAGGATCATTTCTTCATTCTCCTGCCAGATCGGTTTTGCGGCAGAAGAGTTCTCAACACCTCGGTTGTCGATTTTTTCTAGCGCAGCTCTCATCATAGATGTATCTGCGAATGCGTAAATGTCCGTCGTATCGACACTGACATGGCCGAGGAAATCTTTGATATAGGAAAGCGGAATACCAGCTTGATAGAGATGCATGGCCCGCGTATGCCTGAAGAGATGAGCGTGCATTCGCAACGGAACTTCCGAGCATACCTGGTGGGCGGACTTCGCATATCGCTTAAGGAAGCAAGAAACATTATCTGCTGACATCCTGCCTTTCAACCCTTTGATGATGGTGTAGAACAGGTAGTGATCATTTTCCCACTCCTGGTCTGGGTGATAGGTTTGCATATACTCCCGCAAATGGGCTATGGTTTTGTCCATCAACGGTACGGCGCGCGTTTTGCCTCCTTTTCCAGTCAGATAAATGCAGGGGGTTTGATCTTTCAAGTGGAGATCTTTCAGCCTCAAATCCAGGATCTCTTGGATCCGTGCACCTGTATCATATAAGAGGATCATAAAGAATCGATCCCGCAGGCCGCAGCGCGTATCCGGATCGGGTTGCTCCAGGAGCGCTTTCAAAGCTGTTTCGGACATATATTCCACTCGTTTCCTGGTCGTCTTTTTAGATTGCACCTTTTGGATATCCAGATAGATTGCCATCAAGGTAGGATCTTCGAAAGCACAATACCGAAGAAAGGATTTCAATACCGCCAAACGATGGTTTTGGGTGGCTGCTCCACATCCATGGGCATCTTGAAGCCATGCCAAGAATTCATAGACGAGCTCGTGATTGATGAGGTCAAAGCTGATTTGAGTGAAGGCGATCCCCTTTTTCTCCAACAGGAATCTTCGGAAAAGATTGAGGCTGTCCCGATAGGCTTTGATCGTATTCCTGCTGCAGCATTTGTTTTTCGGAAGAAAAACGGTTAAGAATCCCCTGACATACTTAAAAAAGCCGTCATTCTCCTTCATGGTTCACCTCCGGGATCAAGTTCGCACACTTTTCCAGTGATTTTTCCTTGAACAGCGGGAAGAATTCTGGGACCAAATGCAGGTAATAGTCCGTCTCTGTCAGGCGAACATGACCCAGATACATGCAGAGATAGGGCAAATAAGTGTTGAGATCCTTTCCTTCTTGGACCCACAGGTTAAGACGTTTCACAGCGAAGGAATGCCGGAAATCATGGACCCGCGGTGGGTTGCCACTGGTCAGGGTGATTCCGGTTTTATTCCAGAAATGATGAAACCAGGTATCGATGACGCGACGGTCATAAAGGTTACCCTTTGGATTGGGGAAGAATCCGACCCGGTTGGGATATAGTCGACTGACCTTGGAATGGTAAATGCGGCAGAGATCAAGAACTTCTCCAGACATGATCACATTGCGGTCTTTGTGGCCCTTCGATTGTCGGATCACCAACTTCCCGGTCTTCAGGTCCACATCTTCTACCTTCAAGCGCCTGGCTTCGGACAATCGCAATCCGCAGCAGTACAGGACACGAAAAAACACTGGAATGACCAGATGCCTGGCAGGACTCGCTAAACTCGTCGGACATTGATCCACTGCGGCAAAGAAGGCTCGTAATTCTGCATCGGTGAAGATATGGGGAACATATCGGATCTGCTTTCCGGGGAGCCCGGCTGGAATGAGATAGGCTTGAACGCCGAGGCAGTTCATGTATTTCGCCAGCTGCCGGATGGCAGTAATCCGCTTGATCAGGCTACTTATAGATTCATCGGGCCGTCTTTGTGCCCAGTGCATGGCCACCTCTTTGGTAAGCAGCATTTCATTCGGATAATAAGTTCTGCTGAAATCGTCAAATTTCTTCAAGACCCAAGCCGCAGTCACGTAGGAAAGACCCAATGATCTCTTCTGTTCGATCAGCCCCTCAATATAAGGCTTGAAATTTCCTGAAACAGATGTGTTCATTGCAATTCCTCCTGGTTGATTTCAATGCCGGTGAGATTTAGCGCACAGGCGCGCAGGTGCTCCATGTCCGTCGATAAATACACCTTGGTCGATTCTTTGTTCCGATGACCCAGGATACTGGAAATAATTGGAAGCGGTGTTTCGACCTCTAGCAGTTGTGCGGCCACCGCATGACGAAGACAATGAAATCCCTTCCGTTGCCCTACCTCCTGCCGGACGCCTGCCTCTTTCATGACCTTGCGGCTGATCGCATAACAGGACGAATGGCCTGCCATTTTTTGATAAGGAGCCTGACTTCGTAGAAAGATAAAAGGTTCCTGGGAGTCCGGCCTGCCATTCAGAATGTAATCGGCAATGGCATTCCCAACCTCTGTCAGTAAAGGAAGAACCAGGGGTTGATTGGTTTTGGCCTGTACAATCTCTATCACTCGGCTTCGCCAGTGGATATCCCCCAGCTTCAGATGGATGATATCGATGGATCTCAAACCCATCCGGAGAGCAAGTAACAACATGGCATAGTTCCGTTTCCCCAAAGCGCTAGTGCGATTCGCTGACTCAAGAAGATGTTGTGCCTCTTCCGAGCTAATCACTGGCACAATGGTGGTCGTTCTGACCGGGCTGCTTGGAACAACCTGGCTGAGACAAAATGGGGTTAGATTGCTATCCTCCAGAAAACGGAGGAAACTCCGTAGTGCTGTAAAATTAATCTTCAGGGTATTTGGCTGGTAGGGCCTGGAAAAAACAGGGATAAAGGAACTAACCTCCTTCATTCCGACTTCAGAGATGTCCTTAACCTCCTTCTGTTCCAAGTATTTCAAAAACTGTCTCGCAACATGGGTATACGTTTGGATGGTATCTGCGCTTTTTCCTTCCTTTTGGAGATGGTTTTGATAGTTCGCATACAAGAGGAGATATGCGGACTGGTGTAAATGGACAGGCTGTTCCCGGTAGCATTTCCATGTGACGTGTCCCTCTTCAAAACACTCGATGAGCATTCGCACGGACAGACGATATAACTTATAGCGCCACTTTTGGATGGCCTTGGCATCCAATTTTGCTTTGCATTCAAGGAGGTATTGTTCTGCCAGTGGCCTTGAAAATAAAACCTGATCGTGTTCCAGAAAATAATCGGCCAATGCTTTCCAGGCGATTTGGTAATGATAGAGGGTTGACTGGCTGTGCTCCAGGGAACGGATCGAGTCATGCGTCCGCTCAATGAGCTCGGATAAAGATATTTGCTCCATATTTTGCCTCCATAATTTTGTTTGGGGGATCCCAAATAACAATTATGAAGGCAATGGGCTCAGGTCAACAGTCTAGAATTCAGAAAATTATCCCGAACTTTTGTGGGCCAAACTCCAATAGGAAAATGCATTTTTATCACGAAAGTGACCTCTAAACCAGCGTAGAAACATTTTAGGCCAATCTCATTTTTAAAATTGGTTCTAAAATGCTGTTGGTAAAGTTAATTCGGGATTTGCAAAACTTCGGGATAACCAATGGGATAGCCTTCTTGGCGGAAGCGGGCATAATCCATTTTCTGTTGGCGGGTCTCGAAATAGCTGGGCGAATTGCGCACATCTTCCGAGCAGGAGATGGTATTCCAATCCAATGCCTGCAAAGCGCAGACCACATTTTCTGGGCGGCCTTCCCACAGGCGTTCCAAACAACTTTCGGCCCATTGCTGGGCTTGCTGGCTGCCCTCGCCGAAGGTCGCTTTGGCCACTTTCCATATGCGTTCATCCGCATGGCCCCAGTCGATGATCTGCACCGCCTGGGGGTAGTTGTAGCTCGTAATCCGTTCGATCCACAGCGCACCGTCGTTGACCGAACTGAGGCGAGCACAGCCGGACAGGTCTCGCCGCAAGCCTTCCAAATACTGATGTTGGCCCATCTCATCGGCTTCCCACAGCCCGGCTTGATAGCTATGGCGTTTCAGCACCACCCGGATTTCCCCATTGCGTTCATCCGCTTTGCGTTCCACTTGCGAAATCACACTCAGTTTGACTTCTTTCCAGCCTTCTTGACGCAGCAAGATCATGCCGCCATCGGTGGACAGGTTGGCTGGACCGCTGATCGGATCCTTCACCTTCAGGATCGGCGCTGCACCGCCTGGGTTCATCCCTTCGGCTTCAAAAACCTGTTGGGCTTCCAGCACTCGCTGGGCTTCGACCGCCTGCCCCCAGCCCTCCGTGACCCGCCGCAAACTATCCGGCGACATCGCCGCTCCCACGGCATCGCTGTAGGCTTCGGCTGCCAGAGCAAAAGACTTGGCTTGCAATCCTTGGCGGGTTGCCACTCGTGCCGCTCCTTCACTCCAATGGTCGCTCCGCAGCTTCAGCTTCCGATCCAGGGGGAAAAAGCGTCTCTCCTTGACAATCAGGACAGACGTAATAAGCCCGTTCCAGAACCACATCGCCTTCCAAACCATGCACTGTCCAGTTTCGATAGCCCTCAAATTCCAGTTCGCACCCACATTGCGCACAGCGCGGCGCTTCGACCTGTAAGCCGCTGTCACGACCGTTCACTAAAACCTCGATCCCCCTCCCCATCAGCTCTCGCCGCCGCTTCCGCATTTCGGCTTCGACCTCCCCAAAGCTGGCTTGCGGATGCTCGTCATACCAGGCTTCGAGTTGATCATAGAGTTGTCCAGCAGCTTCTAAAAAGGCCGTCCGGCGGCGTGTGCGGGATAATCTGCGAGTCATTGTTTTCCCTCCCGAATTGGCTATATATTCCCCTGCTCAAGTTTACTCCCAGTCGATCTATTCTGCATAAGCATCCCCCCGACTCTTTTGCGGTATACCCCTTATTGGGGATATATAGAGCCTGACTATGGTATGATGATATCAGGATCAAAAGATAATGGTCCGGAAGGCAGCGAAGTGGGGGAATTACTGCGTGCTGTGATAAGAACCCAGTAGTCCATAAATCCCCCCACGTCGGATGATAAATCCCTGCTGAAAGAATTTTTGCGCTTTAAGAATTGCGCGAAAAAACTCCAACTCCGGACCATCGATACAAGGAGGTATAGGATGACTGACACGAATATGACTGAGGAAACCAAAGATCAGAAGAAAATTGGCAGGATTTATAACGAGCTGAAGCCGGCCACAGACCCCGAGGAAATCGAGCGCGAGCGCGAGATTGGCGTTGTAAAAAATGAGCTCGAACCGGAAGTTGACCTGGAAACGGTCGAGGCAGAGCGTGAGATCGGTATTGTCAAAAACGAGCTCAAACCGGAAGTTGATCAGGCTACTGTCGAGCGCGAGCGCGAAATTGGCGTGGTGAAAAACGAGCCCGAGAAGGACTGAGAGATAGAGTCTGCTGAGCGAGAGATTGCATTCATCGATCACGGAATTATTGAGAAAATGCATCTAAACGAACGGGATGTTGTTCGCGCTGGCTGGAAGGAGGCTGGCACGTTATAAGTTCAGTTCTCGATAAAGAACCCTGAATAAATTCCGAGTTCTTGCCTTTACCCTCGGAACAGCCGGGGCCGGTAATTTGCATAGAGCAATTTTACCGGCCCCGTTTTCAGTTAATAAATTTGCTTGATCGAGCGTAAATAAGATAAAATAAGCAACCAGGCTGATTGAAAATGGGAAAACAGGCCGTAAATTGTCAATTAAATACAGGATGGGAAAGAAAAACTCGGGTGAATAAGAATGGAAAAGCCTCCGCCAAACCAACGCCAGGAGCTCACCAGCGATCTAAAAAAAGAATTTCATGACCTTGAATACAAAGAGCTGGTTTGCGATCACGAGCAAATCACTTCCAAGGAATTCTATACTTGCAGTTTCACCAAATGCTCGTTTCGAGAAACTGTCTTTACGAATTGTAAATTCCGCGATTGCACTTTTATCAACTGCGATCTGAACCTGGCGAAAGTACCGAACAGCTTGTTCCAAAATACGATCTTCAAATCCACCCAATTGATCGGTATCAATTGGGCTGCTGCAAAATGGCCCAAAGCCACGTTCTTGAAACCTTTTGAGTTTCAGGAATGCGTGCTCAATTACTCGACATTTATCGGTTTGAAGTTGAAGGCGCTTATCTTGAGGAAATGTGTCGCCAAAGATGTCGACTTCTCTGAAGCGGATCTGGCACAAGCGGATTGTCGCGATACGGATTTTTCCCAGAGCCGTTTCGTGGAAACGGATTTGACCGCCGCCGATTTCACTCACGCTTACGGCTATCAAATCAATCCGAACCTGGTTACCTTGAAAGGCACAAAGTTCTCACTTCCGGAAGCAATGGCATTGCTTTATGGACTGGATATTGAAATAACAGAATAACGGCAGATTATCGAGGTGTCGACGTTCAGGGAACGGAAACCATCGCATTCTGGGCGTTCTGGCTGCTGATCTCAACCAGGTAATAATTCCCATTCCGAACCCCGCGAAACACATACCAGCCTTTGCCATGATCCACGCTGAATTCCGGTACGCCATAACCGTTACCAAGCTGCACATCGCTAAAGGTTGGTCCTACCTTTTGACCGTCGTACATGACAAAATACTTGACCCCCATCCTGGCCAGAAATATCTGTTTTCCATTCAAAAGGTATGGCTGATCCGCGGAGACAAAAATCGGTTTCTGGATCTCTTGTGTATTGATGAGATCTCCATCAGTACCTGACCAATCTGCCGGGTGCCCGAAGCAGCGCTCAACTTGCATCTCATTGGAGACGCTCATATACGTCTCTTCAGATACCCTGCATTCGTGCCAGGTTAACCCGATTTCCTCTGGAGTTTCACCGGGATAATAATCCGCTCCGTAAAAGATCGCTGCACAGATTATGAGGGGGATTGCCGGCAACAGGGATTCAAACTTTTTGCACCACTTAAACATCGCCTTTAAGTCCTGAACCAGATACGAACTATCGCTATCTTTATCATACAGGACCAAGGCCTGATATTATAGTGAAGAAATCCACAAATTTTCTGTGTGTTTCTTCACAGCTTATGACATTTTATAGTTGTACATTAAAAAGAATTTGACGAAATATTTGTGGCGCTTAACAGTCAACAATTTATCAACAGAAATAGAACCGGTTCATTTATGGAAGTTCGAGAAATTCTGAACGCTCGATTGCGTAGCGGAAGCAATCGATCCCAAAATAATTTGCACGCCGGGTGCGCTTCATTCCCAGCTTCTCAAGCACTTTCTGCGAGGCTGCGTTTTCAATATGCACGATCCCCACGATGCTCTCCAACTTAACGACTTCAAACCCATATCTCAAACTGGCCAAACCGGCTTCCGTAGCATAACCCTGGCCCCAATATTCTCTTCCCAGGATGAAGTCGACCTCTTCCTCACCCGTATCCGGGATAACCTGTAGCCCGCAGCGACCGATCAACTCCCCGGATGTGCGTAATTCAACCGCCCACAGTCCAAACCCATGCTCATCCCAATGTTTAAGCAGATTGTGGATCATCCTCTCAACCCGCTCGCGACTCAAAGGATCGGTTTTCGGGAAATAGAGCAAAACATCTTTTCCGTTTACGATTTGTTGCATCGGATCGATGTCCGCTTCTCTAAAAGCACGCAACTTTAACCTTGCTGTGGTGAGCTCAACCTTATTCATTGTTTCTCCTCAATCCCGAGCGACGCCTGATCAGAAGATGGGTAGCCAAAGGCAATGCCTTTGGCTCAAGAGTCAGTCCTGAAGCCCATTGGCGAATAAAATTAGAAGTAGATAAGATCATTCTAGTTGCGGTTAGTAAGCCTGTCAATCGATTGATCTCGAAGAGCTGTATATTCTGCGAACAAATTGCAGATAATTTTCACCTTTTAAAGTTTATTTAACGAAATGTTAAAGCCACAATAAGGTCAAGTCATTCTGTAAGGGGTAGTATCAGTTTACAGGAAGCATAAAGCATTTAGCTCAACATCTGGCTAATTTCACGATTTCACTGAGCTAATGGGGGATTCTAAACGAACCAACCTGCTGCCTGTATCCAGATTTTTACAACCGAATATTCGTTGATCGCAACGAAAACCCATTGAATGAGGAGATGCCATATCATTCTACTTTTTAATCAAGGAGTCAAAAGATGGCTAATCCAACAATTACGGAAACCTTTCCTAAAGCAGCCACCACGCTGCGCCGTGATGTCGGTCGCAGTGGGTTGTTGTTCGCCTCCTTAGGCGGTATTATCGGTTCTGGCTGGCTGTTCGGCGCACTCTACTCTGCCCAAAGCGCTGGTCCTGCAGCTTTGATTTCCTGGGTCATCGGAGGCCTGGCGGTCCTCCTCCTGGCGTTGATCTACGCTGAACTGGGTTCCACCTTCCCTGTCGCGGGAGGTGTTGCCCGTTTTCCGCACTTAAGCCATGGCAGCCTGGTAAGTTTTACCACCGGCTGGGTCGCCTGGCTGGCTTACGTTACCGTCGCGCCCATCGAAGTCGAAGCTGCCTTGCAGTACGCCAGCAATTATCTTCCCTGGCTGACTCATGTCGTTAATAATACTGTTGTGCTTACGGCTTCAGGCTACGGCGTCGCTGCCGCCCTTATGCTCGTTTTCGTGTTAATCAACCTTGTGGGTGTCAAACAAATGGCCGATACGAATACCGTCATTGGCTGGTGGAAGCTGGCCATCCCAGCGCTGACAGTTTTCGCCCTTATCATCGTCGGCTTTAATGGCAGCAATCTTACTGCCTTCGGAGGCTTTGCTCCTTACGGGGCTAAAGGCATCCTGAGCGCCGTATCCACATCGGGCGTGATCTTCTCTTTCCTGGGCTTCCGCCAGGCGGTTGAGCTGGGCGGAGAGAGCGACAACCCGAAAAAGAATATCCCCTTCGCCGTTATCGGCTCGGTGCTGATCGGTCTCGTTCTGTACGTCTTCCTGCAATTGGCGCTGCTGGGCGCAGTCAGCCCCAGCCACCTGGCGCAGGGTTGGGCTTCGCTCAGCTTCCCAGGTCATTTTGGTCCCTTTGCCGGATTGGCGACCACCTTAGGATTGAGCTGGTTGGCAATTCTGCTGTACACCGACGCCATCATCTCTCCCGGTGGAACCGGCCTGATCTATACTTCTTCAACCGCCCGCCTGACCTACGCCCTGGCTCGTAATCGCTACCTGCCGAAGTGGTTTACCACGGTCAGTTTGCGCGGCGTTCCGATCTGGAGCATCCTGTTCACCTTCCTGATCGGCATGGTGGTCTTCCTGCCATTTCCCGGTTGGCAAAGCCTGGTAGGTTTTATCACATCTGCCAGCGTGCTCTCATATGGGATCGGCCCGATTGCCCTGGCCGCTATCCGCAATCAACAACCTGAAATCGAACGACCTTATAAACTTCCCTGGGCTCGCTTCTGGTCTCCCATTGCCTTCATCATCTCCAATCTCATCGTTTTCTGGACCGGTTGGAATACCGACTTTAAGCTCTTCCTGGCGGTCCTGCTTGGTTTCGTCGTCCTAGCCCTGGCTTACTCGAATCAGCCGGAAAATGACCGCCCGCAGCTCAGCCTGGGCAACGGCTTGTGGTTGTTCCCGTACTTTATCGGCATGGCCGTCCTTTCCTACCTGGGCAGTTTTGGCGGTGGACTGAACGTCTTGCCTTTCGGATTGGACATGTTGGTCGTTGCTGCCTACAGCCTGGTAATTTACTACTGGGCGATAAGAGTGCGTCTGAGTGATCAGGAGACCCAGGAATACGTGATGGAGCTGGAAAGTTAACCAACCTGTTTCGCAAGCACGATAATTCGTTCGTCCTATGGAAGCAATCCAATAGGCGGAATATCGTATACTGACACGTCAAGATGAATTTATAATTGCGAGAGTGGATACGGCAGCAGCCATTTTCACTCTCGCAATTGATTTAAGCCCGGCTGAAGATCTCCGGTTCGAAAATGTGTTTCTTGACAATCCAAGAGAATATTGGTACTTTGTTAGAGATGTGGAAAGAGGTCCCAGAGTTTCCCCTTTCCTTGAGCACTGGAATTTTTTGTGGCATCTCTTCGGCAAGGATAATTAAAAAGGATACTTATGTCCTGGCGCGCATTAACCGATAAGAAATCTTTCTGGGAAAAAATCGTTCTGCTGGTATATCCCTACCTGCTCGCTTACTATCCAATTTTCGCGCTCCGCAACTACAATATCGATTACGTAGACCTCGCCTCAATCTTGCGCGCCCTGATTCTGGTAACCTGCGGAACCTTGCTTATCCAGGCGATTACCCTCCTGTCATTGCGCAGCCTGGAGAAATCCAGTATCATCGTTTCGCTGATCGTAATCTCATTTCTCTCCTATGGCCATATTTACAATCTGCTCGAGAAGTTCTTCGGTGTTCCGGTCCACCATCGTTATCTGGCCGGCGTGGAAATCCTGCTCCTCTCGCTGGCTGTCCTTTTAGTACTCAGAAAATCCCAGTTCGCCAGGATGTTCTCGCAGTTTTTGGCAGTAGCCAGCTTTGTCCTGATTGGGATCATTCTTTTCGAATCGCTGCGCTATGATTTCCGTATCTATCGCGCCACTGCTGCTGTGTTGAACGACACGTCTTCACTAGCTGACTCCCAGCTGAGCGCCACGCTCCCCGATTTTTATTTGATCATATTGGACGGCCATACTCGTCCCGATGTACTCTCATCCCGTTTTGATTACGATAATTCGAATTTCATCCAGCAATTAAATGCGCTTGGTTTTTATGTTGCCGCTTGCAGCCAGAGCAATTATGCCTCCACAAAACTCTCCCTGGTATCCAGCATGTTTGCGAACTACATCCAGAACTTCGTGCAAGAAGATCAGGCCCTACCGCCCCTGAAAGCCAGTGCGGTCAATCAGACCCTTAGAGCTTTAGGATATAAAACCATCGCCTTCGAGAATCGTGCCCAGGGGCAGTTCGATCTAAAAGAAGATATCACCCTCTCACGCAACCAAATGGCCCTGGGAAGATTCAACCTGAGCGGCGGGATCAATGAATTTGAAAAGCTATTATTAGATACGTCTTTCATGCATTTCCTGGTTGATACCGAAGTGATCCCCGGGCTCGATAAGGATACTTTGTTGAGGTGGGAAGATCTGGAACATTATTACCAGACAAATTTCATCCTTAGCGAACTTGAAAGACTGCCTGCACTTCCGGGACCTAAGTTCGTCTATGCGCATATCATGGTTCCTCACTCCCCTTTCATCTTCGCCGCAGATGGATCTTTTCTGCCCAATAGCAGCCCAATCGCAGGTTATCGTTCGAATGTTGAATTCATCGACAATCGCCTGCCATCTACCTTGCGCGCCATCATCGCAAACTCAGCTCTTCCTCCAATCATCATCGTGATGGGAGACCATGGACCGGCGACGCGCAAAACGATCACCCCACAAATGCGCATGGCAAATTTGAGCGCTTTCCTGGTCAATGACGCCGCCAAAGCTCAGCTTTACCCGACCGTAACGCCCATCAACGCGGTTCGGATCATCTTGAACACTCAATACGGGGGGACTTATCCAAACCTGGAAGATCTCAGCTATTACGCCTATAAACCATCAGAGCTCCCTGGCGCAGAAATCATCCCCAATGAATGCCCAATTTCACCTTAAAATGCTTGACTCTTGAAGAATAATCTGATATAAACAAAGAGTACTTTGAAATTCAAAGTACTCTCCGATTGGAAGTTAGTTCTACAGGAGTCAGGATATGTCTGAAAAAATCAGTCTAAAAGATGCTGAGCGGAAAGCTTTCAAGCTCGCTCTTCAGGATGGGCTTTGGGATATTCTCCTGGCCTGCTTCACACTGATGTTCGCAGTCGCGCCGCTTCTCAGCACCAGCCTGGGGGATTTTTGGAGTTCGGCTATCTTTCTACCTTTTTGGGCGCTTGTTTATCTTGTCATCAAGCTGCTCAGGAAAAATGTGATTAAACCCCGCCTCGGCTCTGTGAAATTTGGGCCCTCTCGGACTGCGAGATTACTCAAATTCAATCTTCTAACCACCTCTATTTTGCTGGTCACGTTTATCCTGGGTATCCTGGCAGCGATTAATTTCGCTGCCTTACCAGGCTGGACATTCCCTGTTAGCATGGGATTGGGTGTTTTGATCGGCTTCACCCTGGCTGGCTATTTACTGGAATTCAACGAGCTGTATTTCTACGGTCTGCTGATCGCCTTGTCCCCTATCGTTGGCGAATGGCTATATTTTAATCTCAATGTCTCGCATCACGGTTTCCCGATCACCTTCGGTGCGACGAGCCTGGTCATCCTGATCAGCGGCTTGTTCAAGTTTGTGCACATTTTACGTGAATATCCACCTTTCACTACCAATACGTTATCTGGGGCAGCATAAAATGTCCGATTCGCCCGAACAACCGGTGGACCTCAAGCCTTTAATCGCGATCGACCAGGTGATCCACGCCCAGGCACGCTTGATTGTCCTGACTTATCTTTACGTTGTGGAGAGTGTCGATTACGTCTATTTGATGCACCTGACCAGGCTTACCTGGGGCAATTTATCCACCCATTTAGGTAAGCTGGAAGAAGCGGGCTATATCGAGATCGAGAAAGAATTCCAGGGTAAAAAGCCCCATTCCACCATCCGCCTCACCGCTCAAGGTCGGCAGGCTTTCCGGGAGTATAAGCAAAGTATGCAGCAGGTGCTGGACGATCTGCCCGATTAAGTGAATGCAGACAGCGAGTTTTTTTAAAAAACTCGCTGTCTTAACTCCGTCATAACCGGCCCGGATTCTTTAAACCGGTTGAGAGTTTGTTATTCACTTCGCGTACCACTCGCCTGGCCAGCACTCGATCGTGTTCTGCTAGAAAATCACGTACAGCCTGCGGGTCATGGGGGACCAGCTCTCGCAGCGCCCAGGACAATGCTTTCACCACCATATCATCGGGGTCGCCTGCCAGGCGCCGGCAAAACGCCAGGGTCCTTTCCGTATCTCCATGTCCCCCTTGCGAACGCACATTGAGCGCCACCGTGCTGACCAGGGCCGCCCGTCGCCACCAGCGGTCCTCCGAGTCTGCCCAACGCTCGATCAAGTCATCATCAACCAGCCCATCTCGCCAGGCTGGGCCACTCAACGTACGGGCGAAGCTGTCCACCGTGTCCCAGCTATGGATTCCCCGACCAAACTTCTCCAGTTGGGATGCATTCAGGCGGGAATAGGCTCCCTTATGCCCGGCGATCAATTCATAAGCAACCCAGCGTTCCGCATAATTGTCCAGCAGCTCCCACGCCAGTTCCAACACAAACTCCGAGCTGGCATCTCGCAAGTTGTCCGAATACTGCTTGCGGATCTTGCGCACATTGGGTGTATTCGGGTTTTGCATAGCTTGAATTTCTGCATGGATCTCGGCGGCCGCGCTGATCGGGTTTTCAGCCGCGTTTCCACTTAACATTTGCACTCTCCTGCTCTATTCAGGGATCTATTCGGCCTCAGGCGAAATCCGGCGGGTTGAGACCCTGGACCAGGTGCGTCATCCGTCCCTGGGCGAGCGGCATGAGCTCAGGACTGGTCAAGATATAGAACTTATTCTCCCGAATCGCCTCGAAGGTTTTTTCGGCGACCTGCTCTGGCGCCAGTCCTGCCTGCACATCTTTGCGCATGCTCTCCAATACCGCTTCCACCTCCGGGCCAACAGGCTGGATCGGATTACGAAGTTCAGCGGGACGGTTGCGTTCGGATTCCATGATCCTGGTTTGCACCCAACCGGGACAAATCACCGCCGCGTGCAGCTTGGCCTTACTCAGCTTTAGCGAGTAATAGAGATGCTCCGAGAGTGAAACGATGGCATGCTTGCTTACCTGGTAAGGCGCGCTGGGATGGTAAGATAACAATCCTGCAACGGAGGCGGTGTTGACGATATAACCCTCGCTGTTCTGTGCCAGCATTTGCGGGACAAACGCCTGCAGTCCGTGGATCACTCCCCACACGTTCACTCCCAGGACCCATTCCCAATCTGCCAGGCTGCTCTCCCAGGTTGAACCTCCGGCGCCGACGCCTGCGTTGTTGAACAACAGATCCACGCTTCCGAACTCTACACGGGCTTTTTCTGCCAGCGCCGTCACCTGCTCATATTTCGACACATCCGTGTGGACCGCCATGACGACCGCCCCACTGGATCGCATCTGTGCCTCGGTTTGCGCAAGCGCTTCGTCTTCGACATCCGCCAGAACGACCCGCATGCCTTCCTGCGCGCTGCGCACTGCCAGGGCACGCCCAATCCCGCTGGCAGCCCCGGTAACCACGGCTACTTTATCTTGAAAGTTTTTCATTTGCCACCTCTTAATAAAGCCTTCATCGTTTTGTACTTGAGTCCTTAATCTATTTGGAGTATCTTTTAGACATAATGTGGTGGTCAAGTATAAATTGAAGTGTGGGTTAAAGGTAAAGTAAGGAGCCAGATATGTATTCTCAATTCGAGTATTGCCCAAAATGCGATGCGGAACGTCCCGTAAGTGTCTCCATCGCGATTAAGAATATGCCAGATATTGAAGGTGATGAGTCCGAGGTCTTGATGATCCGCTATCATTGCGAATCTTGCCTGGCCTTCATTCGTCAAATCCCGCTTCATAACGAGCATATCCAACGGGCTCATTACGCATTCGCCATCTCCCAACCTTCTTCCTGAATGCGCTGACAAAAAATCTAAAATCTGCTGTTTACACCCGAAAGGCTGGCAAAGGAGATTCCTTGTGAACAGTCTCTTAGCCGCCGTTCCGTGCTTCATCCGCAACCGGGATGAACCACCTTTTCGGCTCTCCACTTGCCAACTTTTCGGGTCTGATCAAATTCGCCTCTCCCTTTGGATGTGGGGCAGGTTCTGCTTCAGGCAGCAGCCGGACCCGGCGCTGCGGTCGCTTTACTGCGTTCAATCGACTGCAAGGCCAGATAACCATCTCCAAAGGTCGCGATATTTTCCATCTCGGTATCAAACTGGTCGTAATGGCGTTCCTCATCCATCACCAGATCTTCAAACAGCTTTTTTGAGGCCGAGTCAGCGTTGGCGGAGCATTCATTAGCCCAAAGGTTGTAATCCCGGACGCTGCTTTCTTCCATCTGGCGAGCCAGATCCAGCATTTTCTTCACATCGTGGGTTTTTTCGACTTTTTTGGAGGCGGTCATCTCCACCTCGCCTCTTAAGAAAAGAATCCTTTCGGCCAGGCGCTCAGTATGTACCATCTCTTCCATCGCCGTCTTCAAGAACAGGTTGGCGAGCAGGTCATAGCCGCGATTATCGCAGTGAAAGTGAAAATACATGTATTGGTGGACGGCCGACATCTCGTCGGCGACAGCCTGGTTAAGCAGTTCGATACTTTTTTCGTGCATCTCTGGACCTCCTGTGATAAAGTGATGCGGACCCAAAAATAATATTATAGGAATTCCTTGTAGCGTTGCGCAGCAAGAAATCCTATCATCGAGTTTCAGGATATCCGCGATATTATTTCCAATTATTATAAACGAAATAAGTTACAGATCGAACCTTTCAACCAATCTGCTGGTGTCATTCTTTGGCCTGTTTCACAAACCCTGCTTTTGTGTACAAAATCTATTGTCTCGTTTCATCCCCATAACCTTCTTCAACTCGGCCATCGTGAATTCGATCCAATAAGACTTCTCCAGGGGTACTAGCCACGAGCGCAGAGCTGCTCCGGGTACCCGCCTCGGTAGGGATCAACAGGCGATGGATTAACAGGCCTCCGCTTCGGAAGCGTACCAGTCCCAGGTTGTTGTCTCCGATAATCGGCAAAGAACGGTAACCCCAGGCAGGTTCGAAGGTGCGTGTGTCCTGCCACGCCAGCCTGCCATTGACCGGACCACTCCCTTGGGAGAGCCTGTTCACCGCGGAGTAGTTCGCCGGCAGTGGGGCTTCCTCACCCGGTATGACGTGCACCGTCCTCCCGGAATTCTGCCTCCTGCCTTCCGAGAACGTACTCGCGGGCATGACAATTCGGTCGCTCTTGGATGCATTCATATCCTCCACCAGTTCCTCCCAGCCGAAATGCCGGTCTGTGCGACCCGCGATAAGGCTGCTTAATCCGATCACCTCCAATGCCATTCCACTGTTTTTCAATGCGCTGCTGGTGAGCTGTACGACCGGCAGCGAAGTGCCACGCCAGGTGAAAGAAGCGCTGATCGTGAACCCGTAATGCACATCACCAGATAGGAAGACTACGTACTGTGGTTCCAATTCCAGGATCAGGAATTTAAACAACGAAATATAGCCTTCCAGGTTGGCACGCCACGATTCCGGGTCGAAGGTATACGGGCCGATGTAGCGGCTGACACGTTCCTGCATGCCTTCGACAGTCTCGTAGCCTACTACCGGGGTAGGAGAGACCAGGATCAATGGATCGCCGCGCTGGTAACCGGCCCGCGTCGCCGCCCAGCGGATCAGTTCCAAACCTTCTTGGTTGATCAAGCGTGCAGCCCCCTCGTCACTGTCATATCCGCGCTGCGTGCGGGTGTTCATCACCACGGTAGTTGGGTGCGCCGGCAGAGAATAAGTCCAATCCGGGAAATTCCAGATCTTTTCTTCGAAGGTTTTCGCGAACCCTTCGTTCTTCGCCTGTCCCTGCAGATGATCTGTAACTGCGCCAACAAATTCAGGCGGGAATCGATCCGGGTCATTGCCCCAGCACTGAAATGCCCAGGCAGCCGCCAACCCATTGGCGACCACACGCCGGCCGGTGTCACTGTTCCACACGCTCTGTTTCCATTTCCGGGTGATGAATAAGTCATCGGTCACATCATGGTCATCAAAAATCATATAGGTAGGGATATTCGCCAGCAGCCTGCGCACGGCTGGTATTCCTTCGCGCACCTTTTCCAGATTAGCAACCATTTCAGAATAAGCCTGCTCGGGAGTCTTTTCCACAGGCGAGAGCAAGGTTTTGCCCATTTCCGTGACTTTATAAAAAGGATGTCCATCCTGTGGGCTGCCCGTAATCGAAAAGGGAGGCAGGACATCCGGCCAATTTTCAACATTCCAGGCCAGCAGGTAAAGGGCCGCGAATTCTCCGAATGCCAGCAACTGGTTCTGCGCGCCGCCAGAAGTAAAGCCGGCTTTCTCTGCCGCCAGTTTTTGACGCCCGTTGACCGGGATTTCGATCAACCTGGATACGATCCCAGGGATGCTCTCCTCCCAGCCCATCAATTCATTTCCCAGGCATGTCAGGTGCTGGATTAGCGGCGCTGGCAGGTGATCGGCGTAGATCTGATCGCCGTCCAGGATGAGCAGGCTGGGTCGCAAACGAAGATCATGCCAGTGTTCTGCAATCAGCTCGTCCCCGCCTGGGAGTGCATCCAGCCCGCTTCCACCCAGGTTACGACACGACCCATGCAGGAAAGACGTTGTTTCTTTGGTGAGGAAGAAGGTTGGCAGCGGCAAACCATCGTATGCGATCCGCCGAGGGCCCGATAACAGGCCCAAATCAGCTAATGAGTTTCCATTCAAGGAGAGATCGTAGGCCAGCAATTGCTCCGTGGGGAAGCT
>Ga0315542_1000960_pt1 | contig 18207 bp, 14 predicted proteins | sample SalMarSW160120MG_FD_202541 | JGI IMG/M metagenome (GOLD analysis project Ga0315542, IMG submission 202541) | Salt marsh sediment microbial communities from the Plum Island Ecosystem LTER, Massachusetts, United States - Salt Marsh Sediment SW1601-20 ...
GGCCTACCTGGGCCACACCGACCCTCGAGGCCTGTCGCAGAGGCTCGCGCCGCGGCTGCGCGATCCGGCCACCGATGCGGCCCACTGCTTCGTACACGTCGTGGACGACGAGCCGACCGCGGGCGTGTACGTGCGCGCGCCGGCACCGGAGGACGACGATCAGACGCTCCTGCTCGTCAGCCCGTGGCACGAGCACGACCCGGAGGGGCTCCGGAGGCTGGTGACCACCCTGCTCGAGCGCTACCCGCACGAAGCCGCCGTGGCCAGGCTCCACGCCGTCCCGGCCGAGCGCGGCGCCGAGCTCACGGACGTGCTGGCACCGCTCGGCTTCCTGCGCGACGAGATGCGACGCGTGCGCTTCGAGCTCGTCGACGTCCCACCGCTGGGGCTTCCGCTGGTGCTCGAGTCGTGGGCGCTGCAGGTCGATCGGGCCTTCCGGGAGCTGTACCAGCGCGCCGAAGCGAGGGAGGTGAGCGACCGCTTCTGGGCCTACCTCAAGCGGCGCGGCGGCTCCTTTCGACCCGATCTGTGGTTCATCGCCCGCGAGACGCTCGACCAGGAGCCGGTGGGCTATGCCTTCTGCGGCGCCGAGCGCCGGGGTCTCGATGCCAGCTACGTGCTGAACGCTGTCGGAGTACTTCAGGAACATCGGGGCTCGAGCGAGATGCTCCGCCGGCTGGTCGTGTCCACCCTGCAGGAGCTGGCCGGCGTCAGTCCCTTCGGGACGATGGAGGCCGAGCTCAGCACCTCGGACCCCAAGCTCATCGACATCCTGATGTCGCTCGGGTTCGACACCGTGGAGCGCTACGCGGTGCTGGTGCGCATGCCGAGCTGATGCGCGCCGGTTCGCCGGGGCGGTCCGCTTGGCTATACTCGCGCCATGAACCTGCTCCTGCGATGGGCCCTGAACGCGCTCGCCCTTTGGCTGACCGTCGAGCTCCACGTGGGCTTGTCGATCGTGCCGCCGACGCTGGGCGCCTATCTGGTGGCGGCCCTGGTGCTGGGGCTGGTGAACGCCGTGGTGCGGCCGGTGATGGTGTTGCTCACCCTGCCACTGACCATCCTGAGCTTCGGATTGTTCCTTCTGGTGGTCAATGCCCTGGCGATCGGCGTGGTGGCCGCGCTCACCCCGCTGGCCGTGAGCGGCTTCTGGGGCGCGGTGCTCGGTGCGCTCGTCTTGACGGTGATCAGCGCCGTGCTCTCGCGCCTGTTCCGTGACGAGCGGACGGCACGGCCGGCCTGAGGTCGCGCCCTTTCAGGGCAGGTACTTCTCCCAGATCGGGTCGATGTCGGGTAGCACGCCGTAGGCGCTGGAGAAGATGAACCGTGGAGCGTAGGGCCTGCGCTGCAGCGCCATGCCGGCCTCCTCGGGCGTGCGGTCGCGCTTGCGCGCGTTGCAGCGCTTGCAGCACGCCACCACGTTGTCCCAGCTGGTGGGGCCGCCGCGGCTTCGCGGCAGCACGTGATCCAGGGTCAGGTCGTTGCTGCGGGTGCCGCAGTACTGGCAGGTGTGATCGTCGCGCTTGAACAGGTTGCGCCGGTTGAAGGCGACGCGCTGGCGGTAGGGCCGCTTCACGAACCGCTTGAGCCGGATCACGCTGGGCACGGGGAAGGCGCGGTTGACCGAGCGCAGGACCTTGTCGCCGTCCTCCACGCGTTCGGCCACCTCGTGCATCAGCAGCGCGACCGCCCTCTTGACGGAGCAGACGTGCAGTGGCTCGAAGCTAGCGTTGAGGATGAGGACGCGCGTGCCGTTGACGTTGAGCAGCGGCGTACGCGCACCACCCGGTGTGCCGGCCGTAGCGACGAGGTCGGGATCTCCGAGGGTCTCATGGAACCGGTTGTGCGGAGCTCGGGCGGCGGCCGTTACCTCCAACGTGGTGTTGGCAGGAGTATAGCAGCCGGCTCGTCAGGGAGGGGTCAACTCCCGTGCGTCAGCGGCCTTCCAGGGCCAGCGTGACCAGGCGGCGCACCAGCTCCGCGTAGGGGACCCCGGCGGCCTCCCACAGCTTCGGGTACATGCTGTGGCGCGTGAAGCCCGGGATGGTGTTGACCTCGTTCAGGAACAGGGCGTCGTCGTGCTCCCGGTACAGGAAGTCGACGCGGGCGAGCCCGGCCACGTCGAGGGCGCGGAAGGCGCGCTCGGCCAGCTCGCGGGCGCGCTGCGCCACCCTTTCGGGCACGGGTGCAGGGATGAGCAACTCGGCGCGTCCGTCGGTGTACTTGGTCTGATAGTCGTAGAAGTCGGCCTGGTAGCGGATCTCGCCGACCGGGCTGACGGCTGGGCGGTCGTTGCCGAGCACGCCGACCTCCAGCTCGCGAACGGGATGCACGCCCTCCTCCACGATCACGCGGCGATCGAAGCCGAAGGCGTCGTCGACGGCGGCTTCGAGGGCGTCTTGGCGATCGACGCGGCGGATGCCGATGCTCGAGCCGAGGTTCGCCGGCTTCACGAAGCGCGGCCACGGCAGCTCGGCGAGCTCCGCCAGGCTGGACCGGCGTGCGCCTGCCCAGGCCCCGCGATCGAGCCCACGGAAGCGCACCTGCGGGAAGTCGTGCGCGGCGAACACCGCCTTCATCATGAGCTTGTCCATCGCCACGGCGCTGGCCAGCACATCCGACCCGACGAACGGGACTCCGAGGAGCCTCAGCAGCCCCTGGACGCTTCCGTCCTCCCCGAACGGCCCGTGCAGCAGCGGGAAGACGACGTCGAAGCCCTCACCCTTGAGACGCGTGAGCGCCGCCGGGACCTCGTCGTCCCCCGGACCGCCGGCCGCCGGTGCCCCCGACGCCCCGTCCGCGAGGACGCGCTGCGAGACGTTCGCCTGGAGCAGGCGTCCCTGCCGGTCGATCACCAGGGCGGTGACGTCGAGGGACCCGCGGGTCGCAGCGAGTACCGAGCGCGCGGAGGCCAACGACACGTCGTGCTCCTCCGAGCGGCCCCCGCACAGTAGCAGCACCCGCGGCGCCCGTGAGGCGCCGGTCACGGCCGCTCCGCTACCTTGTGTAAGTTACACATTGTGACTATCGTAGGCCCGAGCGGGCGACAGGTCAAGCCGGGCTATCCGCGCCAGGCCGGGTCGCGCTTCTCCAGGAAGGCCCGCACACCCTCCCGAAGCTCGTCGCGCTCGCGCGCGAGCGCGTTCACCTCGACGGCGTAGCGCAACCCGTCCTCGAGGCTCATCGATGGCACGGCCACGAGCAACGTCTTGGTCATGGCCAGCGAGCCCGGCGCATTGCGTGCCAGGGCCCGCGCCCGGTCGACGGCAGTGGCCAGCGCCTGGCCTGCCGGCGCCACCTCGTTCACCAGGCCGATCGCGGCCGCCTCCTCGGCGCCGATGAGCCGGGCGCTGAGCAAGAGGTCGCGCGCCCGCTTCTCGCCCACCTGGCGAACCAGGAACACCGACACCAGCGCTGCCACGAAGCCGATCCTCGCCTCGCTGTAGCCGATGCGCGCATCGGGGTCGATGACGGCGAGGTCGCAGGCGGTCACGATGCCGGCACCTCCTGCCACGGCAGGCCCGTTGACGGCAGCGATCACCGGCTTCGGCAACGTCACCAACTTCAGGAGCAGGTCGGCGAGGCCGCGGGAGTCGGCCCGGTTGACTTCGGCACTGCGCTGCGCCATCCCCTCGAGCTCCCGGAGATCGAGGCCCGCGCAGAACGCGTCGCCCGCGCCGGTGAGCACCACGGCGCGCGTGTCGGGGTCGGCAGCAGCAGCATCGAGCGCCTCCGCCAGAGCGCCTCGCAGCTGCGTGTCGAGCGCGTTCCGGACGTCGGGGCGATTCAGGGTGATAATACGGACCCCCTTCTGCTGGTCCGTTACGATGGGCTGCATAGGCATATTCTACGGGCCGGTCGGGCAACTCCGCCGGCCTGTGGCTCGTTCGGCAATGGGAGGCCGTACCCTGAACGCCACCGCCCGCGCACTGGAGCTCGTCGATTACCGGCAGCGCGTGGCTGCGCTGTACCAGCTCGCGCGCGCGTCCGACGCGTCGCCGCGAGAGCGGTGGGCGCGCTTCCGCGCGCAGCGCGACGAGCTCTTCACACACCACCCCTGCTCCCCGCTGGCCGAGGACGACCGGCACCGCGGGGAAGGCGTTCCCTACTTCCCGTACGACCCGGCAGCCAGAGTGCTGGCGACCGGGCAGGACGCGCCCGGGGCGCCGTTCGAGATGACGTTGCAAGAGGACGGAGTGCTGCACCTGGCTCGTCTGGCGTGGTTGTCGTTCGAGCTGTACGGCGAGCGGCTGCGGCTGGCGCTGTACCGGCTTCTCGGGTACGGCGGGGGCTTGTTCCTGCCGTTCCGCGACCGTACGGCCGGCGACCGCACCTACGGGGGCGGCCGCTTTCTGATCGATACGCTCAAGCACGCCGACCTCGGGACCGAGCACGGGAGGCTGGTGCTCGACTTCAACTTCGCCTACCACCCGAGCTGCGCCTACAGCCCGCGGTGGGATTGCCCGCTGGCACCGCCCGAGAACCGCCTGGAGGTGGCGATTCGCGCGGGAGAGTGCCTACCCGCGAGCGGTTGGGCCGCGTCGCGCGCATGAGGCGTGCGACCACCGATACCGCCGAGCTGGCTGCGTTCGATGCGTAGCACGAAGTCCTGGGAGGAGACCATGGTCACGACCATCGTGAGGAACGTACGACGGACGCGCGTCCGGCTGGTGCTGACGGCGCTGATGAGCCTGCTTGTCGGCGGCGGCGTGCTGGCCCAGTCGGCCCCACACGGCACCCTCAAGGTGGGCATGGAGTCGCCCGCCAAGCTCGACCCCGCCTATGCCTCGAGCGATTCCGAGATCGCGGTCCTCAATGCCGTCTACGACTATCTCGTCGACGTCGATGCCAACAACAACATCCAGCCGCGCCTCGCCACCTCGTGGCAGGTTTCGCAGGACGGGCTCACCTACACCTTCGAGCTGGCCAAGAACGCCACCTGGCACGACGGCAGCTCCGTGACGGCGCAGGACGTCGTCTACACCTTCGATCGCCTGCGCGATCCGGCCCTCAAGCTGCCTACGTCCGACCTGTACTCCGACATCGCGAGCGTGAGGGCGACCGGAACCCACCAGGTGACGTTCACGCTCAAGAACACCAACCCGTTCTTCCTGTACGACCTCAGCGACAACCATGCGGTCATCGTGAAGAAGGGAACGACGCAGTTCGGCAAGACGTTCGACGGGAGCGGCCCGTTCGTGGTGCAGAGCTACAGCCCCGGCGACCGCATGGTGCTTACGGCGAACCCCCACTACTTCATCGCCGGCAAACCCGGCGTGGCCAAGCTCGAGCTGATCTTCTTCAGCGACCAGGCGGCCGAGGTGGCGGCCCTGCGCGGCGGCCAGATCGATGTGGCGATGCGCCTTCCGAGCTCGCTGTACCAGTCGCTGGCGAACGTCAAGGGGATCACCCGTTTCGACGTGCCGACGAACGGCTTCAACGTTCTGCGGTTGCGCAGCGATCGCAAGCCGGGGAGCGACCCGCGCGTGATCGAGGCGCTCAAGCTCGCCGTGGACCGCAAGGCGGTGACGGAGGCCGTCACCCAGGGGCTTGGCGTCGTCGGCAACGACACCCCGATCGGGCCGCTGTACAAGAAGTACTACGATGCCAGCGCGGTGCCGCCCAAGACCGATCCGGCGAAGGCCAAGCAACTGCTCAAGGAGGCCGGCTACCCCAATGGCCTCAAGCTCGACCTCTACACCCCCAACACCGGGGACCGCCCCGACCTGGCGGTCGTGCTCAAGCAGCAGCTCGCCAAGGCGGGCTTCGACATCCATGTCATCGTGGAGCCCGAGAGCGTCTACTACGGTGACAACAAGTGGCTTCAGGTCGACTTCGGCATCACCGGATGGGGATCCAGGCCCTACCCGCAGTTCTACCTGAACGTGATGCTCGAGTGCGGCGCCAAGTGGAACGAGAGCCACTACTGCAACCAGACCTTCGACCAGCTGGCCAAGGAGGCGGGCAAGACCCTGGACAGCCAGAAGCGCATCGAGGACTATCACAAGATCCAGCAGATGCTGGCGACCAGCGGCCCCATCGTCATCCCGTACTTCTTCCCCCAGCTCGGAGCGATCCGGACCGGATTCACCGACTTCCAACTCAAGGCCTTCGCCGGTCGGACCGACCTGGCGGCGGTCCACGCTCCCTAGTCGGGCCGCCGTTCCCGGACGCGCTTGGCGGCGCGTCCGGGAACCGACCATGAGCCAGGCGACGACATCGAGGGCGTGGGGGGCGCGCCATGGCTAGCCCGGCAGTCTCGGCGCCAGCGCGGCGTCGGGGGTGGGTCCGCGGGCTCAGGAGCCTCTACGCCCGCCCCTCGTCCGCGTTGGGGACGACACTCGTCGCCATCTTCCTGGCGCTGGCCGTGCTGGGGCCGCTGGCAACGCCGTACGGGGCCACGGAGCAGGTCTACACCGAGCGCAGCCAGCCGCCCTCGTTGCGCCACCTGTTCGGCACCGATCACCTGGGTCGCGACGTCTTCAGTCGCGTCGTCGCCGGCGACCGCGACATCTTCCTGCTCGCCGGTAGCGGCACCCTCATCGCCGTGGTGGTGGGCACGCTGCTCGGCCTGCTGGCCACCTACAGGGGAGGGTGGCTGGAGGAGGTCACCTATCGCTTCTTCGACAGCCTGCTAGCGGTGCCGGCGCTGCTGCTGGCGCTCCTGCTGCTGGGCTCGCTGGGGCCCTCGCGCACCAGCGTCCTCGCCGTCATCGCCGTGGCCTACACGCCCATCGTGGCGCGGGTGGTGCGAAGCGTCGTGCTCGACACCAAGACCAAGGAGTACGTGCTGGCGGCCCGGATGCAAGGGGAGAGCACCGCGTTCATCCTCGGTCGCGAGATCCTTCCGAGCGTCCTGCCCGCGCTGGCCGTGGAGTCGGCGCTGCGCTTCTCCTACTCCATCTTCCTGGTCGCCTCGCTGGGGTTCCTGGGCGTCGGAGTCCAGCCGCCCAACCCCGACTGGGGTTTGATGGTGAGCGAGGCGCGCGACTTCGTCTACATCACTCCCTGGACGTTGACGTTCCCGGCGCTGGCGATCAGCCTGCTCGTCATCGGCGTCAACCTCCTGGCCGATGGGCTCAAGCGGGTCCTGCAGGTGGGGGTGGAGCCGTGAGCGGGGAGGGGGCCGGCCCGCTCGTCGAGTTCGAGGGCGTCACCGTCGCGTACCGGCGCGGGCGCCGCTGGACGCCCGCCGTGCGCGGCGTCGACCTTCGCATCGATGCGGGCGTGACCTACGGGCTCGTCGGCGAGAGTGGCAGCGGCAAGAGTACCCTGGCGCTGGCGCTTCTCCAGGTGTTGCCTCCCAATGGGCGGGTGATCGAGGGGACCATCCGGTACCGGGGCCGGGCCCTCGACCGGCTCTCGGCAGCGGCGCGGCGTACCGAGTTCCACCGGCGCGTGGCGCTGGTTCCTCAAGACCCGCTGCCCTCGCTCAACCCGGCCAGGACGGTGGGCCGGCAGATCGAGGAGGTCGTCGACCCGAGCGGTCGGGCCGGCGGTGGGGCGCGCGGCCGGGCGCTGGCGATGCTCGAAGCGGTCGGCATGGCCGACCCCGAGCGGGTGGCTCGCGCCTACCCCCACCAGCTCTCGGGCGGCATGCAGCAGCGCGTGCTCATCGCCATGGCGCTCGCAGGCGAGCCCGACCTGCTGGTGCTCGACGAGCCCACCACCAACCTCGACGTCACCACCGAGGTGACCATCCTCGACCTCGTCCGCGAGCTGGTCCGCGACCGTGACACGGCGGTGCTCTACGTCTCCCACAGCCTCGGCGTCGTGGCCGAGCTGTGCGACCGCGTCGCCGTGCTGTATGCGGGAGAGCTCGTAGAGGATGCCTCCACCCGGGCGCTCTTCGCGCGGCCGCGGCATCCCTACACCCAGGGCCTCTTCGACAGCGTGCCACGACTGGGAACGACCCGGCGGCTGGTCGCACTGCGCCCCATCCCGGGGCGCATCCCGGCGCCAACGGCGCTCCCGGTGGGCTGCGTGTTCGCGCCCCGTTGTCCGATTGCGATCGACGCCTGCCGCCGCGCTCAGCCGCCCTTGGAGCCGGCCGGCGACGGCGCGGTTCGGTGCATCCGCTGGCGCGAGATCGAGGCCGGCGAGGCCGATCCGCACCAGGCGGCCCCCCCGTCGCGCGTGGCCGCGACCGCCGAACGCGTTGACGCCGTCCTCGACGTGGTGGAGCTCCGCAAGCACTTCCTGCTGCGGCGCTCGCTCGCCGAGCTCGTCGCGGGCGTGCCGCAGCGAGCCGTTCGCGCCGTCGAGGACATCAGCCTGACCGTGCGGCGCGGCCATACGCTGGGGCTGGTGGGGGAGAGCGGGAGCGGCAAGAGCACGACGGCCCGTGCCATCGTCGGGCTCGATCCCGCATCGGCCGGTGCCATCCACGTCGTCGGGCAGCAGGTGGACCGCGTGCTCGAGCGACGCCCGGCAATCGCCATCCGACAGCTGCAGATGGTGTTCCAGAGCTCGGATGAGGCGTTGAATCCCTACCGCACGGTGGGGGCCGCGCTCCGCCGACCCTTCCGCAGGCTCGCCGGGCTCTCGCGGGCGGAGGCGGGGGATCGGGTACGACGCCTTCTCCAGGATGTGCAGCTCACCGCCGACTACGCCGGCCGGCGCCCCGCCGAGCTGTCGGGTGGCGAGAAGCAGCGCGTGGCCATCGCGCGTGCGTTCGCCGCGGAGCCCGAGGTCCTGGTCTTCGACGAATCGGTGTCCGGCTTGGACGTCTCGGTCCAGGCCGCCATCCTCAACCTGGTCAGCTCGCTGCAGGAGGAGCGCGGCACCGGGTACCTCTTCATCTCGCACGATCTCGCGGTGGTCAGCTTCCTCGCCGACTACGTGACCGTGGTGTACCTGGGCCGGGTGATGGAGTCGGGCCCGGCCGATCGCGTGCTGCAGCCGCCCTACCACCCCTACACCGAGGCTCTGCTCTCCGCCATCCCGCTTCTCGAGCCCGGCGCCGAGCGCTCGCACGTGCGCCTGGAGGGCGAGGTGCCGAGCCCCGTCGACACGCCGGCGGGATGCCCGTTCCACACGCGTTGTCCGCGGGTCCTGGGCGAGATCTGCCGGACCGAGGCGCCCCCGTGGCGGCCGGCCGGCGACGATCACGGCGTCTACTGCCACATCCCCCTGGAGGAGCTGAGCGCCGTGCAAGTGCCGGCCTTGCGCTCGGAACGGCGCGAGGGCGGGGGCGGTGGGAAGGGGGATCGTGGGTAGGTTCCTCCTACGCCGGCTCGGCTTCCTGTTGTTGACGATGCTGTTCACGTCGTTGCTGATCTTCCTGATCACGCAGGCGCTGCCCGGCGACGTGGCCCGCATCCTGCTGGGAAGGGAGGCGAGTCAACACGCGATCGATCAGCTCCGCGCGCAGCTCGGGCTCGACCGCCCCCTGCCGGTGCAGTACCTGACGTGGCTGGCCGACTTCGTCAAGGGCAACTGGGGGACGTCGTTCAGTACCGGCCAGCCCGTTCGCGCGCTGGTGCTGTCGCGGCTGGTCAACTCGCTCCAGCTCGCCGGCCTCACCCTGGTGATCGCGGTGCCGACGGCGGTCGCCATGGGGGTGATCGCGGCACTGTACGAGGAGAGCTGGATCGACACGCTCATCAGTCTTCTCAGCCTGTCGGTCGTGGGGCTGCCCGAGTTCATCACCGGCCTCGTGCTCATCCAGGTGTTCAGCTTCCGGCTGGGCTGGCTGCCGGCGAACTCGTCGATCGCGCCGGGCACAGGCTTCTTCGCTGCGCTTCCCTACCTCGTGCTGCCTGCCCTGACGGCGACGCTGGTGCTGCTGGCGTACGTGGCCAGGCTGACCCGTGCCAGCATGCTGGTCGAGCTCAATCGCCCCTACGTCCGCACGGCCGTTCTCAAGGGCGTGCGCTGGCGCCGCGTGGTGGTGTCCCACGTGCTGCGTAACGCCCTGCTGCCGACCATCACCGTGATCGCGATCAGCTTCGGCTGGCTGATCAGCGGCCTGATCGTGGTGGAGAACGTCTTCAACTACCCCGGTCTGGGACGGTTGTTGACCTTCGCCATCGCGCGGCGAGACATCCCGTTGATCCAGGCGGTGGCGCTGGTGGCGGTGCTCGGCTTCGCGCTGGCCAACCTGGTGGCGGATATCTTATATGCCGCCTTCAACCCTCGCATTACCCTGCGGTGACGGGCGCTCCTCGCGCCCCGGAGGTGGCCTGTGCGACGGTCCTGGTTGCTCTTGCTCTTCGTGATCCCGGTTGTGCTGACGGCCTGTGCTCCGGGAACGGCCCCACGCGTGCTGGCTCCCACCTTCACGGTGCTTTCCAACGGGACGGGCTTCCAGTACGTCGACCCGCCTGGGGTCGGCGACGGCGCCGCCGTGTTCGACGTTCATCTTCGCGCGACCAACCCCAACCCCGTCGGTATCACCCTGGCGTCGCTTGATGGGGACTTCTACCTCGGCGGGCACCGCGCGGCCGCGGCGCGCTTCCGCAAGGGCGTCGACCTGCCCGCTCAGGGAAGCAGCGACCTCACCCTCCGGGTGCGCGTCCCGCTGGCGCAGGCGCCCGCGCTCGTGCGGACGGTGGCGGACCTCCTCGGCGGGGCCTCGACACGCTACCGCGTCGACGCCACCGTAGGCATACGGGTGCTCGGGACGGTCGAGACCTTCCCGACCGTCACGCTGGCACGCGGCACGGCGCGCTGGTCGCTGAACTGGTACGCTCCGCAACTCCGCCTCGCGGACTCGGGAGCCACGCTGCGCGTGGACGGCCTGACGCACGCGGTGCTCGAGCTTCCCGCTACGCTTCACAACCCGGCCCGGCTGGGGTACGTCGTGGAGGCGCCCACCGTGCGGCTCGCCCTGAACGGAGTCAACGTCGCCACGCTGCGATTGAGCCGCATTGCTGCGCCCGCCGGTGAGACCGTCCCGGTGACCCTCAGCTTCAGCTTCAATCCGTTGCAGTTGGGGCCCGCCATCGCCGCGCAGGTGACGGCCGTGGCCAGCGGCGTGGGCAACCTGACCTTCCGCGTCTCGGGCCCCCTGAGCCTGCAGGCACCCGGGATCGCGAGCCACCGCTACGCCGCCGCGGCGCTTCTGAGCGGCTCGGTTCACTGACCTGCCTTCCGGCGAGACGTCCTAGTCGGCGCTGAGCTTGCTCTGTCGCGCCAGGCGCGCCAACGCCGCCGGCATCCACCAGTTCCAGCGCCCCGCCAAGGTCATCACGGCGGGGACCAGCGCCATGCGCACCAGCGTCGCGTCGAGGAGCACCGCGACCGAGAGGCCGAGGCCCAGGGTACGCACGAGCACCACATGGCTGAACAGGAACAGAGCGAAGACCGTGATCATCACCGCCGCCGCGCTCGTGATCACGCCGCCCGTGGCGGAGAGGGCCGTGGCGACCGCCTCACGGTCGGACGCGCCGCGGTCGTGCAACTCCAACATGCGTGCGACCAGGAAGACCTCGTAGTCCATGCTCAGTCCGAACACGATGGCGAAGATGAACAGCGGTGCGCTGGTGTCGATGTAGCCGAGCACGGGACCACCCCCGAAGAGAGCCACCAGCACGCCGTGCTGGAAGACCAGGGTGATGGCGCCGTAGGCGGCGGCCACGGTGAGCGTGTTGAGGATGATGGCCTTGAGCGGGATCAACAGGGAGCGGAAGGCCAGGCCGAGCACGATCACGGTGGCGAGGTAGACGAGGAGCACCGCCCACGGGAAGCTTCGGTAGAGCACGGCCGCCCACTCGGCTTCCTGGACGTAGCCGCCGCCCACCTTGACGTTCAGCCCGAGCGCCCGCGCCCGGCTCTCGATGTCGTGGAGCAGCGACCCCCCTTCGGCGGGGGTGAGGATCCCCTTGGGGAAGACCCGGACCAGCACGTAGCGCCCGGCCTTTCCGATGGTGGCACGGGCGAGGGGAGCGATCTCGCTGTGCAGGGCGATCTCCGGTGAAGCGTAGTACTGATAGAGGAACAGCCGGGGCACGCTGCTGACGGCCATCGGGCTGGTGATGGCCTCGACGCGCGGCAGCGTGGTGAGGCTGCGATCGAGCTGCGAGATCTTGCGGACGTTGTCCGGGCGGTAGAAGCCGGGAGGACCGAAGTTGACGAGGACGTCGAACGAGTTCAAGAGCCCCTCGAGCCCGAGGTTCTCGAGCGCCGTGACCGTACGGTTGGCCTCGGTCGCCTTGGACAGGCCCCGGGGGCCCGGATCGGCGACCTGCATGCCGAGCGCTGGCAATCCCGCCGCGACCAGCACCACGCCGCCGACGATCGCCCACAGCAGGGGCCGGTGCATGATTTCGTTGGCGCGGGCGCGCCAGAAGCTGCGGCTGCGTAGCCCGGGCTCGCGACGCGTTACCTTGAGCCAGTTGACGCGGTGGCCGAGCAGCGCCAGCGCAGCCGGCAGAGCCGTCACCGACACCGAGACGCTGATCAAGAGCACGATGATGGTGCCGACGCCGATCGAACGGATGAAGGTGAGGGGCGGGACGAGCAGGCCCGACAGCGCCATCACCACCGTCAAGCCACTGAACGCGACCGCCTTGCCGGCCGTGCGGGCGGTGCGTTCCGCCGCCTCGCGGGGATCGAAGGTGTGGCGCAGCTCCTCGCGGAAGCGGTTCACCATCAGCAACGCGTAGTCGATGCCGGTCGCCAGTCCCAGCATCGTCACGACCGTCTGCGTGAACACGGCGAACTCGACCAGCTGCCCCATGGCGTACAGCGCCGCCAGCGACACCGTGATGGAGGCCAGGGCCACCAGCAACGGCAGCGCCGACGCGACGATGGCGCCGAACGCGATGATCAGGATCAACAGCGAGATCGGCAGGCCGAAGACCTCGGCGCGACGGGCGTCGTGCTCGCTCACGCGCTCCAGCTCCTGCACGGTCGCCGGCCCGCCGGCCATCGTGAAGCGCAGGCCGGTCTCGCCGGCGAGAACCGCGCGGATCTTGTTGGTGATCGTCTTGGCGGTGCCCAGATCGGGAGCGGCCATCCCCACCAGCGCGACGGTGTAGCTGCGGTCGGGCGCCACCAGGTCGAGGCCGGTCACGGTGCGGTAGTCGCGCACGGCGGTGACGCCCGGCACCGCCTTGATGCGGCCGACGACGCGCGCGAAGGCACGGTCGAAGGCCGGTTGCCCGACCTTGTCGCCCACGCCGTGAGCCACCAGCACGACGTTGAAGTCGTCGGGAATCGTGAAGCGTTGCCGAAGGACGGCGCGCACCTGCGCCGCCACGCTGTGGGGCGCGGCACCGGGCTGCGCGGTCAGCACGTTACCGACCCTCGCGGCGAAGGGCAGCGAGATGCCGCCCAGCAGCAGCCAGGCTGCCAGCACCCAGCGCGGGTAGCGGGCCGTGATCCTTGCGATGCGTCTCATCATGCCGTGACCCGGGCCCGGACGGGCCCGTTCACACCCCTACGAAGCGCTCGATGATGGCCCGGGCGTCACTCTCGCGTGTGAGGGTCTCGCCCGACACCCGCCCGTCACGCAAGAAGACGATGCGGTCGGCGTGCATGGCCGCGTTCGGGTCGTGCGTGACCATCACGACCGTCCACCCGAAGGTGTCGACGCCGTGCCGCAGGAGGTCGAGGACCTCGGTGCCGGTGTGCGTGTCGAGATTGCCCGTGGGCTCGTCTGCCAGCACCACCACCGGCTCGTTGATGAGCGCCCGGGCGAGCGCGACACGCTGGCGCTGTCCGCCGGAGAGCTGCCGTGGCCGATGGCCCAGGCGATCGGTGATGCCGAGCTGGTCTGCCAGCTCGTCCAGCCGAGCCACTGCGGCGGTGCTGCGACCGGCGATCTCCGCCGGCAGCAACACGTTCTCCCGCGCGGTCAGGTTGGGGATGAGCTCGAAGCTCTGGAACAGGAAACCGAGCTTGGTCCGGCGCAGCGCGGTAAGGGAGTCGTCGTCGAGGTCGGCGGTCGGTTGCCCGACCACCTCCACCCCGCCGGCATCGGGCACGTCGAGGAGCCCGAGCAGATGGAGCAGCGTACTCTTGCCGCTGCCACTCGGCCCCATCACCGCCAGGAACTCGCCGGCGCGAACCGACAGGTCCACGTCCTTGAGCGCCTCGATGGTCAGGTCGCCCAGCCGGTAGCTCTTGCTGAGCTTGCTGGCGCGCAGCACGGGTGCGTCGGTCGTCCGCATGGTCATTCCATGAACCCCAGGGCCCGGGTGGGTGAGACCTGGGCCGCCCTGCGCGCCGGCAGCAGCGAGGCGACCAGCCCTACCAGGGGAGAGGCCAGCAGGGCGATCCCCACCAGCGTCCAGTCGATGGCCGGCGTCAACAGGAAGCCGGTCAGCGCGCTCGCGCCGGAGCTGATCACGCGCGCCAGCAGGAGGCCGAACGCGACGCCGAGCGCGGCGCCCACCAAAGTCACCACCATACCCTCTGCGGCGATGAGACGCCTCACTCCGCCGCGCGTCATGCCGACCGTCCGCAGCACCGCGATCTCGTGACTGCGGCTCACCAGGTTCATGCCAAGGGTATTGGCGACGCCCAATGCGGCGACCAGCACCGCGATCAACAGCAGCGTGTTGGTGGTGACGAAGGAGCGCTGCGTCAGCTGCAGGATGTAGCGCCGGTAGTCGGCATTCAGGGTCACGTCGAGATGGAGTTGCGGGAACGCGCTCAACAGCTCCTGGCGCACCCGGTGCGGGTCCACCCCGGGCTTGTCCGCGATCACGAAGAGGTCGGGCGAGCCGCCGCCGAAGAGCGCGACGTCCTTCATGCTGCCCACGACGGTCTCGCCGCCGCCGGTGAAGTCGACGACGACGCCGGCGACCGGGAAGTCCCGGAAGCCGTTCACGGTGCGCAGGCGGATGGTGTCCCCCTTCTGGATGCCGTACCTGTCACGCATGGTGTTGGCGACGAGGACCTCACCACCCTTCGAAAGCGCCTGGTATCCCTCGCGGTTGTTGCCCTGCCCCTGGATGTACTGGAACCGTCCAAAGCCGCCGTTCGGGTTGAAGCGTTGCGGGTCGACCAGGATGAGCGCGATGGAGCGACCGCGTCCACCACCCTTGGGCTCGAAACGCACGACCCGGATGCCGACGCCGCTGGCGACCTTCACGCCCGGCAGCTGCTGGGCCTTCTGCTCGAAGTCGGCCGGAAAGCTCACGGGCGTGGTCACGAACAGGTCCCCTACGACCGTGGTGTTCACCCAGGAGCCGATCGCCCGGTTGATGCCATTCACCATCGAGCCGACCCCGATGATCAGGCCGGTTCCGACGGCGACCGTCCCAATGGCTACCCCGTTGCGGGCGGCGTTCCGGAGCGTGAAGTTGGCGCCCAGGCGTCCTGCCGCTCCGTACAGGCGCGTCAGCACCGGAGTGAACAGGGCGAGGGCCGGGCGAAGCAAGCTTGGAGTGGCCAGCGCCACGCCCACGAAGAACACGGCCATCGCCGTACCGCTGGCGGCGAGCGCCAGGTAGCCCGACCACGGCAGCACGCTGAGCACCACACCGAGCGCCAGGAGGGCCCACCCGAGCAGCGAGGCCCTCGGAAGCGAAGCCTCCTCGGCGGCTCGCGTCGCTGCGAGCGGTGGTGTGCGCGAAGCCGAGCGGGCGGGGAGCACCCCGGCGGCCAGCGACACCAGCACGCCCACTCCCGAGGCGATGGCAACGCTCCGCAACGGGATCACGAGGGTCCGGAAGTTGAAACCCAGGCTGACGGCGTTCAGGCGCGTGATGACATAGGCGAGACCGACGCCGAGCAGCAGGCCCGCCAGGACGCCGAGCACGCTGAGGCCCACCGCCTCGTACAGGGCCAGCCGCTGGACGTCACCCCGTGTCAGGCAGATGGTGCGCAGCAGCGCGTACTCGCGCGTGCGCTCGACCACGGAGGCCATGAAGGTGTTGTAGGCCATGAATCCCCCGAGGGCAAGCAGCGTCACGGCCAGCACCGAGAGCCCCGACTGCAAGGTGTCGACGATGCCGGACGCGACGTTGCCGGACACGGCGGGGTACGTGACGGTGAGGCTCTGAGAGAGCGAGGACAGCCGGGTCTCGATGCGGGAGCGGACGTCCTCCACGGGCACCGAGGGGTCGACCATGACCTCGACGTACGAGGCGCGCCCCTGGAGGTGCAAGATCGTGCGAAGGTCGTGGATGTCGATGATCCCCACGCGGCCGCCGTTGGTGCTGGCGAGGCCATAACGGTCGTCGAGGAGTCCGGTGACGTGGAGCGGGACGTCGCCGAACGCCGTGGCGAAGCGCACGGTCTCTCCCACGGTGATGTGCCGCTCGTTCGCGAAGCCCTGGGCGATGGCCACGCCGTCGGAACCCGGTGTCGGGAACGCGCCCTTCGCAAGCCGGGCCGGAAGGTTGGAGGGCACGCTCGTGACGCGGCCGCTCAATTGGAAGCCGGTGTCCACACCGGGGATGATGGAGCGCTTGAAGTCCTGGATGGCCCGGACCGGCTCGGCCCGCGTGTTGAGGACCGGATACGCGGCTTGCACGCCGCGCACGGCGCGAACCAGCTCGAGGACCGGGCCATCCTCGAACACCGAGCGTCCGCTGGCCCCGGGCGTGACCAGCAGGTCGGCCTTGCCGGCCGCGGCCTGAAGCGCGCCCCGGACGTTCGCCTCGACGTTGGCGCCGACCGAAAGGGTGGTGAGGACGGCGGCGATGCCGATCCCCACACCGAGGACGGTGGCAAGGCTGCGCCACGGGTGGCGGAGCAGGTTGAGGAGGGCCAAGCGGCGCAGCGCCGTCACGATGTCCAGTCTACAGGCGCGCCGCCGTCGCCACCGGGACCCGACCGCTCGTTGGAGGGTCGTGCCGACCCGCTTCGCGCGGGCCGGCTCAACCGATCTGGTCGATGGGCAGCAGCCCCAGGTACCACGCGATGCGCCGCGCGTTGATCGGCGACAGCAGCGAAGTCAGCGTGGCACCGGCGAAACACGGGTAGATCCGCCGCAGGATGCGCGGCTCGACGGTCCTCTCGGGAAGGGAGGTGAGCATCCGTTCCGACTCCCGCAGGGCTCGTGAAAAGCCCCGCGGGTAGCCCGCGGCCACGAGATGGGCGAAGCCGGTCACGTAGCGGCCGATCAGCATCTCCGAGCGCCGCCATCCCCGGTAGTAGCGCTTGATGGTGACGATGTCGTTGCGCAGGGGCAGGAAGGCCGAATCGAAGCTCATCGTGCGGGTGCGCCCGGCCCATACGTGGTAGACGGGAGCCGTGGCGAGAAAATCGGCCTCCCAGCCCGCGTCGAGGTACTCGATGAGGGCGGCGGGCTCGGTCTGGTACTGGGCGTACCCGGGAGGACTGAGGGGGATGGCCCGGGCGGCTTCCCGCCGCACGGCGACCGCTCCCGCCAGGAAGCCCGGCGTCGGGCCGTACTCGACCCCTTGCGGGAGCTGCGGGAGGAACGAGGTCCGCATCGGCCGCTCCGTCGCCGGGTCGAGGAAGGGCAGCGCAGCCAGGCCCAGCGCATCACCCCGGCGCCGGAAGTGCTCGGCCACGCGGGTCAGGGTCTCCGGCGCGGGATAGGCATCGTCGTCGAGCTCGAGGATCAGCCGGCCCCGCGCCATCGCCACGGCGTCCGCGAGCGCGTCGAAGCGCCGGGACACGTCGTTGCGCATCACCCGCACACCGGCCCCTGCACCGCACAACATCGAGGCGGTCCCGTCGGTCGAGGCATCGTCGATGACGATGACCTCCCGGGACGGCCCGGGCAGATCACGCAGCCGAGCGAGGAGCGCGGCGACGAGGTCCCGGCGCTCGTGCGTCGGCACGATCACGCTGATCTCGACGTCCGCCAAGGTACGATCATGATAGGAACGGTCGATTCGTCCCCGCAGGTCGCTCGTCACGCGCCTCGAGGAACCGTCTCGGCCGGCGAGGCGCGCGGCGCGGTCGACCCGTCCCCGTCCACCCGCCGGCACCGCTGCCTCGTCACGACCCACGTCAGGGCCCGGCCGGGCCCGGCCCACGGGGCGCGTCGCGTCGCGCCAGGGAACGGCTCGCCAGCAGGTACCCGCCCAGCATCGGTCCGAACAGGAAGGTCGAGTAGTAGGTGAGCACCCGCCAGACCAGGACGATGGCGGGCACCGCGACGCCGCCTCCCCGGGCGATCAGCAGGTACGAGATGCCGAGCTCGAAGAAGCCACTGCCCCCAGGCGTGGGCACGAACGAGGCCATGATGTTGATGACGGTCAGGGCGGCGGCGACTGTCCAGAACGAGATGTGCACCGACAACCCGCGGGCAAGCAGGAACAGGATGGCATAGAAGCT
>Ga0315542_1000961_pt1 | contig 18182 bp, 23 predicted proteins | sample SalMarSW160120MG_FD_202541 | JGI IMG/M metagenome (GOLD analysis project Ga0315542, IMG submission 202541) | Salt marsh sediment microbial communities from the Plum Island Ecosystem LTER, Massachusetts, United States - Salt Marsh Sediment SW1601-20 ...
CCCTACTGGTGGGATGCAGTTAGGTAGGAAAGCGATGAAATCTTGGGGGTAAAATGTAGGGGCCAGGAGGGACGGAAGCTCACGGTCCGTTCGAATCTCAGCCTGGCACAAACACACAGGAGTACACGATGGAATTCGTTGATGTCGTCCGCAAACGCAGGATGGTGCGTAATTTCAGCAGCCAGCCCGTCGATCCACAGCAAATCGAGCGCATCCTGGAGCTGGCGCGCCGCAGCCCAAGCGCCGGTTTCACACAAGGCCAGTCTTTTATCGTAGTGACCCGGCCCGACTTAAAACAGGCTATTGCCGCGCTGTGCCACGAAGAAGAATACGTCCAGGATGGCTTCGATCCCTTCATCTCGGGAGCACCGGTGCTGGTGGTACCCTGCACAAGCGAACTGGCTTACCATCGCCGCTACCAGGAGGCGGATAAGATAGACGAGAGCGGTCACGAGATCGATTGGCCCGTGCCATACTGGTTCATGGATATCGGCAGCGCGGTGATGCTGGTGCTGCTGGGCGCGGTGAACGAGGGCCTCGTGGCGGCCTTTGCCGGCGCGCACGACCTGCAGGCGCTGCGCGATCTGCTGGGTATGCCCCCGGAAGTGACCCCCATGGGCGTGATCCCGATCGGCCATCCGGCGCCGGATAAGCGCTCACCTTCGCTGAAGCGCGGCCGCAAGCCGCTGCCAGATATAGTCCATCACGAGCATTGGTAGGAGTACAGTAACGGCAGAGGCGGGCAAAAAAATTGAAACGCGAAGGTGCAAAGGACGCCAAGGGACCCAAGAATGGTTTAAGAAGGTATCTTCTACTTCTTCATACTTGATCTTAGCGCTCTTGGCAGCTTAGCGGAAAATTCTTTTTTATGGGAGTGATTGATGATCCTTCCGAAGAGATTAAAAACAGGGGATACGATCGGTATTGTCTCCCCTTCCACCCCGGTACCTGGGCCTGGCGACGAGCAGTTTAAAAATGGGATTGCCTTCCTGGAAGGGCTCGGTTTCAAGGTCACGCTCGGCGAGCACATCTTCTCCACAAGCTGGGGGTATACTACCTCCCCAAAGGAGAAGGCCGCGGACATCAACCGGATGTTCGCGGATCGCTCGATCCAGGCGATTCTCTGCTCCCAGGGCGGCGCCACGGCCAACGCCTGCCTGCCTTACCTGAATTGGGAGGTCATCCGGGCGAACCCCAAGATCTTCTTGGGCATCAGCGATATCACGGTGCTGCTAAACGCCATTTATCACAAGACCGGGCTGGTCACCTTTCATGGCAATGATCTGATGTGGGGGTTTGGTCGCAATCCGGCAGCCTATGATCGGCAGGAATTCAGCACCTGGTTAATGGAAGGAGCCAGTGGGGAGATCAAACCGAACGGAGAGCGTCGCACGATCCGCAGTGGAATGGCTGAAGGAAAGCTGCTGGGTGGGAACTTGAACTGCCTGATGAAGCTGGCGGGGACGCCCTATTTTCCGGATTTCTCCGGCAGCCTGCTCTTACTCGAAGCGCTCAACATCTCTACGGAAGATTGCGACTGTTATTTCCAACAGCTCAGGCAAGCCGGAGTCTTTGACCAGATCAATGGCGCGGCAGTGGGTTATATCGATGGCCTGCAGAATGACGGCCAGGCGTTGATGCAAATGGAGGCAGTCTTGCTGCGGGTGAGCGAGGAGTATAATTTCCCGATCTTAAAAATGAATGATTTCGGGCACAACTGCCCCAATACTGTGCTGCCTGTGGGTGCCACGGCGCGCCTGGACGCAGATCAATGCAGCTTACAGATATTGAAACCATGTGTGCGATAGTGAATTCATCGTACAGTAAAAAAGGAGAACGTTATTGAGGAAGAACAATTTTTCATTTAAAATCATGAACCTGGTGGCCCTGGTTTTCGCTGTTTTTGGGACCACGCTCGCAGCCTGCTCTACTTCCAGCGAGCCCGCTCCCGGCGTTCAAGCGACTTCCCTCCCACCAACCCAGGAGCCGGTTGGTACTGCGGTTCCGAGTCCGGTAGCTTTCAGCGAAGATGAATTGAAGAATGCCAGCTATACGCTGCCGGATATCGGGGGGGTGCAGCTCAAGGATGGGCATTTCGAACAAAAGTATGGCGAGGGCGCCACGCAGGTCAACCAGGTCGATTTCCAGCAGATGGCTGTGGGGGATTTAAATGAGGATGGTGCGCCGGATGCAGTCGTTATTCTGGCGGTCAACACCGGGGGAACAGGAGTTTTCATCTATATGGCGGTACTACTGAACCAGGGCGGCAACCCGGTTCAGGCTGCGATCGAACAACTGGGGGATCGGGTCCAGGTCAACGCTCTGGAAATCAGTCAGGGTCAGATCGAATTGAATTTCCTGGGGTTTGGTCCCAACGATCCGATGTGCTGCCCATCGCAGGTGACGGACCGGATCTATACGCTGCAGAATGGGGGATTGAAAGTGGCTAGCGAAAGCAATGCTACGGCCACGCCGTAGAGATGTGCTGGGAAACAGACCGTCCGAGTAGCCGAAGGCAATGCCTTCGGCTACCCGGATGTTCGATACCTTGCCGATATTTCCGGCTATCCAGCCCAATGCCTTCGGCTACCCGAGGCGAGGTGTTCGGGAAATCCCTAAGAGGCAGATTAGGGATTTCCCGAATTGAGATAACTCCCGATTTATCCTATAATAGGGTTATAAGGGGAATTATTTTCGTCCGTGCGCCTGAAAGAGGCTGGCATTTGCCAGATGATGAGGCGCACGGCAGGCAACCACCCAACGGGTTTCCAAAATAATTTAGAGAAAGAGAGTAACCGGCGACTGTCCTTGGGCAATGCGCATTTTCACGCGTTAAAGAGTCGCCCGGAATCAGAACATGTTTTGACAAAACAGGGAGGTTACATACATGTTACCTAGAAACCTGCTTTACAAGTTCAGCTTAACCCTTACGCTGCTCTTGATCGCCTTCTCCGGGATTGGAGCTGCAGCAGTTCCCCGCCAGGTGAGCAACCCTGAGCCGGCGAATTTGCCCGCCAACTGCACTCAATATTATGTAGTCAAGCGTGGTGATTATCTGGTAAAGATCGCCAGGATGTTCAACACCACCTGGCAGCACCTGGCTGAACTCAATAATCTGCAGAATCCGCGCCTGATCTACGCCGGGAATATCCTGTGTGTGAGCACCAGCGGGTCGATCATCCCCAACACAGGAGGTACTCCCACAGCGAGTGTACCCACTTTCAGCATCACCAGCGTTGTGCGCAACCAGAAAGTGACGATTAGTGGCTCGAATTTCCCACCAAATGAAAAGTTCAATGTACTTATGGGACCACTTTCCACCCAGGCGATTAATGGGATCCTGGTAACCACGATCACAACGCCCCAGAGCGGCCAGTTCACAGCGACATTCGATATCCCCAACGCTTTACAGGGAGACAGCCAGATCGCCATCCGTTTACAAAGCCCGATATCGAATTTTTACAGCTATAACTGTTTCAACAACACTTCCACGCAGGGCCAGAGCGCCAATGTTATTCCAGATACAGGTGGGCAACCAGCGGATACGCGCCAGCAGCATGTTACGACAGGAAATTCCGAGGATATCTACCTCGGCAATGCGGGGATCTATCTGCCCAACTCGAACTATACCGGCACCGTCACGCTCGAGCGCTACGACCCAGCCAAGAGCAATACCGTCAAGAATATTCAATTCACCCAGCAATTACTCGAGGTGACAGTTACAAACAGCCAGGGCAACCAGCTCTCTCAGGTCTCAGGCTTGAATTATGTGTATTTCAACCTGGATGAGCAGAGCCGCAGCGCTTACGATAAAGGTGAGTTGGCCATTTATCATTACAATCCCCAGCAAGAAGCCTGGGTCCAATGCCAGTACCCGCTGTTGATCAGCGATAAGAACAAGCCTTACGGGCGTATGGCCTGCATCATTCTGAATTTTGGTCTGTATGGCGTTGCCCAGCAAAAGTAACTTGACGAGGATCAAGAATCCTTAGCAGGAGAATTTCATAAAATCCCCTGCCGGGTTTCCTGTATAATCTATGATAAAAGCAGACACCGAGTTTTTTAGAAAAACTCGGTGTCTTAGTAACGCGATAAATCCTGCGAATGATTTTGGGGTGTCAAGCATGTCTACCGAATATATCAATCCAGATTCGCTGTTCGACAGCCAACAATACGGCTTTTCTCAGGTTGTCACCGCCCGGGGTGGCACAACGATTTATCTCTCCGGGCAGGTCGCCTGGGATGAAGACCAGCAGATCGTTGGCGCACAAGATTTCCGGGCGCAAGTCTGGCAAACATTCCGCAATATCGAGATTGCGCTGCACGCGGTGGGTGCCGGGCTGGAAGACGTGGTCTCGATGCGCATCTATATCTTGACTGAAAAGGTGAAGGACACCCACCCGGTGAGTGTGGCGCTGAAGACTTTCTTTCCAGCAGGACGATTGCCAGCGACTACCTGGATCGGCGTGCAGTCCCTGGCGAACGAGGATTTCCTGATCGAGATTGAGGCGATCGCGGTCTTAGAAGATGTTGATTAATCCCGGATGGATTTATGTACGAAACATCCTTCACAATGCAGGTTTACGGTGACAAAAGAAAACCGCCAAGAAGCAAAGTGCGGAAAGAATTCTTTATCAATCTTTGAGTTCTTCGCTTCTTGGCGGTTAGAAATCAGTATGTATTAACCGGAGAATGCTTCCCAGGAGGTCGAAACCATGGATGCGAATTTTCTGCGCAAGATTTTCTGGTACTTGAATAAGTATTTGATGGTGCCAGCCTTCCGCCTGGGATTGGGACCCCTGATGGGTAACCCGTTCACGGGCTATATCATGGTGTTGAAGACGACCGGCAGGAAAACCGGCAAGCAGCGCTATACACCGGTTAACTATGCCATCCTGGATGGCAAAGTCTACTGCCTGGCCGGTTTTGGCAAGCTCACCCACTGGTACCGCAACCTGCAGGCTGAACCGCGCCTGGAGCTGATCCTGCCCGGAGGAGCCCTGATGGGGGCCGCAGAGGAGGTAGCGGATCGCCAGAAGCGGCTGGCAGTCACCCGCCAGGTGCTCAAGAACGTCGGTTTTGCAGGCTACTTTTTCGGGTTCAGCCCCCACAGCGTCGCCGACGAGGTGCTGGATGAAGCCACCAAAGAAATCCCGGTCATCCGCATCAGCCCCACGGGTATCGGCAGCAGCCCGGCTGATCCGGGTGGCTGGTCTTGGGTGCTTGCCTTTGGCTTGATGTTGTGGCCAATCTTGCGCTGGATCAGCCGAAGGCAGAAAAAGGATAGCCGCAACTGAGCGCTTGTGGAAATCAACCATGGCAAAGATCAAGATCGACGAATTGGAACAGGAACCTGAATTCACGCATAAACAGGGGCAATATCTGGCTTTCATTTATTACTACACTAAGATACACGGGGTTCCGCCAGCGGAAATGGACATGCAGAAATTTTTTAAAACAAGCCCGCCATCGGTTCATCAAATGGTTGTCAGGTTGGAGGCGCTGGGGCTAATCAGTCGCTTACCCGGCGTGGCCAGGACGATCAAGGTGCTCGTCCCTGTAGAAAGGCTTCCCCCGCTGGAATAAGGTTTGGCGCACTGTGTGGACCACGCAATAGGATTCTTAGCCTCTTAGCAAAAAAGTTATCAATACGTAGGACATATTCTGATAAAAATCGAATCACGTGAGGTGACCGCATGCCAAGATTCCGCCAAACCCCAAAATTCATCCTGCGCCTGATCCGTATCCCGCCGCAGATCGCTTATACCATCGGACTGGGACCTTTGATCGGTAAGCTGATCCTGCTGCTGATTACCACGGGTCGCAAGACGGGCAAAAAACGGGTCACCCCGTTATTGGGGCGTGATATAATCCACCCCATCATATGCTTTTGGGGGTCTCTTGGATTGGGAGTATGAGCCAGCGATCAAATGTTATGCCCGAGGCGGGAACCGTGCGGGTGGAAAATATCAGCAAAACCTACCGGACGCGCCAGCGCAAAGGGTTATTTAAATCCGAAAGCCATGCGGTCGAGGCGTTGAAAGGCGTCTCTCTGCAAGTGAAACCGGGAGAAATCTTCGGCTTGCTGGGACCGAACGGCGCCGGTAAAACCACGCTGATCAAGATCCTGACCACGCTCTTGCTGCCCAGTGGGGGAGATGCCTGGGTGAACGGCCACCATATTATGAAGGAGGAAAATCGGGTGCGCGCCAGCGTAGGCTGCATGCTGATGGGCGAACGCGGCCTGTACTGGAAACTGACCGGGCGCGAGAACCTGGAATATTTCGGCGCACTCTACCATCTAACACCGGCCGAGCGCAAGCAGCGTGCCGCCCAAATCATCGCCCGGCTGGACTTCACTGAAATCGCCGATCGCACGGTGGAGACCTATTCCTCAGGTCAGAAAATGAAGCTGGCATTCGGAAAAGCGCTGGTCAACGACGCGCCGCTGCTGGTGCTCGACGAGCCCACCAATACCCTGGACCTGCCTTCGGCCAGTGAGCTGCGCGCCATCGTACGCGATTTGAACGCCCAGGGCAAAACTGTGATCTACACTACCCATATCATGATCGAAGCCGAAACCCTGTGCCAGCGGGTGGCGATCATCGACCACGGCGAGCTGCTGGCCCTGGGCAGCATCGATGAGTTGAAGCGCTCTCTACAGCGCGATGAAGTTATCCGGGTGGAAGGCATCATTCCATCCCAGTCGGTGCTGGCAGTCCAGGAACTGCAGGGGGTGCACAAAGCCACCCGCAGTGTAAAGAACGGCGCCGCGCAACTAACCGTGGTCACCGCCGATGGTCGCGCCAGCCTGCCGCGCCTGATCGAGACCCTGACCCAGTCCGGCGCTGTGATCCAGCGTATTGCCCCGGAAGAGACCACTTTGGAAGATGTATTCATCGCTAAAACCGGGCGCACATTGGCCGAGGATACACGCGCTCGCTAGCCGGCTCCCAAGCAATATGAACCTGCGTGCCAACCTTTCCATTGTCATCGCCAGCGCTCGCATGCGCCTGCTGAATATCAGCCGCTACCCCGGCCAACTGCTGACCGATATCCTGATCCCGATCGTCTTCGCCGCCATGCCGATCTTATTGGGGCGCGCCGCGGCCGGGCCTAACGCAGCCGCCGACTTTGCTGCCAACACCGGCACGCCACAGTACGTCGCCTATATGCTGATCGGCTCGGTCGTGTTCAGCCTGGTCTCTTTTGCCTTCTGGAATATCGGCTACTGGCTGCGCTGGGAGCAGGAATCGGGCACCTTGGAGGCGCTTTATCTGACGCCCACGCACCGCATCTGGGTGGCCGCTGGCACAGCCCTGTATAGCTGCCTGCGCTCGGTTTTTTCTTCAGCTGTCGCTTTCCTGCTGGGGTCATTCATCCTGGGCATCGACCCGATCCAGGGCGAAATCGGGTTGGCACTGCTGTTTATCGCCGTGGGGTTGGTGCCCTTATATGGCCTGACACTGCTTTTTGGGGCTGTGATCCTGAAGGTCAAAGAGGCCAATGCCCTGGTGAATTTGATGCAGTGGCTGGTCAGTTTTCTGATGGGAGTGTTTTTCCCGATCGCCTTCTTCCCACCTTTCCTGCGCTTGATCGCCTTGCTCTTCCCTCCTACCTGGATGACAAACGGTGTACGCTCGGCCATGTTAGGCACGGGTTTCTTTTTTGGCACCTGGTACCGCGACCTGGCTGTGTTGTGGGCCTTCATGATTTTCACGCCATTATTTGGCTACTGGGTATTCGTACGCGTCGAAAACAACGTGCGCCGCAATGAAGGCATGGGGCAGTTTTAAGGGACTGGCAAAGAGGCATTCCGGTGAGAACCTTTATCCGCAATCAGTGGAACGCTTATTGGGCCATGGTGCGCAAAGAACTGATCATCATGACCCGCTACCCGGTGGAGTTCGTGGCCTCCTTCGGGCAGATCTTCCTGATCGTGGCGATCTTTACATTGGCAGGCAGCAGCTTCTACAGGCACAACACAGGGGTGAGCCAATCTTCCGCAAATCCAGGCGGCTTTAGCGCATCGGGCATTGTGATTTATGGTTTCGTGCTGTTCATGTTCCTCAGCGACACCCTGTGGACGATCGGCTACAACGTGCGCCGGGAGCAGATTCAGGGCACCCTGGAACAGCTCTATCTCAGCCCATCGAGTAAGTTCGCCAGTCTCGTTTCGCGCGTGACCAACACGCTGCTGTGGACGGGCATGCTCAGCATCGCCGCCAGCGCGCTGATGGTAACGATGATCGGAAAGCTGCCCGTGGAAAACCCGCTACTGGGCGCTTATCTGCTGGTGATGGCGCTGGCCGGCACTTTCGGGGTTGGCTTCGCCTTTGCCGCCCTGACGTTACGGATCAAAGAAGGCGCCCAAACCATGGCCAACCTGCTGCAATTCGCTTTCATCGTGCTGTGTGCCAATTTTTTCCCGTTTTCAGCCCTGCCAGCGGCCTTGCTCTTCGTTTCACGTTTACTCCCACTGGCTTATGGCGTGGACGCCTTCCGCTCAACTTTGATGGGCTATCCGCCGGGTTTCCCAGAGCTGGCCCCGATCGGCACGGAGATTTGGATCGTGACCCTGTTCGGCATCCTGATGCCCATCCTGGGTTATTGGCTCTACCGGCGCGCCGAACTGCAAGCCCGCCGCAGCGGGAGCTTATCGGAATATTGACCTTATCAAGAGGGTGATAAAATACTCTTTTCACTGAAAGTGGGGCATTCAGTCTGGGGATTATCAACCATTCAAATGGGAGGTAAACATGGCGATCAATCAACCCTGGGGTACCTGTGCCACGATCGAAGACTCCGAAGGTAATCATATCCTATTGGTCGAGCAGCCATAAGCATGATCGAACTACTTGCTTTCGACGCTGACGATACACTCTGGGATAACGAAAAAAGCTATCTGCAGGCAAAAGAGCAATATATCCAATTGCTTTCGCATTACGGGGAAGCCGAGTGGGTCGAACGCCAGCTCGATGAGACCGAGATCCATAATATCCAGGTCTACGGTTTTGGTATCAAGAGCTTCACGCTCTCGATGATCGAGACCGGACTGGCGATCTCGGAAAGCCGGATCACAGGGGCGGAAATCCAGGCGATTTTCGACATTGCCAGGCCGATGTTGAGCGCGGCGGTGGATTTGTTCGGTCAGACGGAAGCCACGCTGGCGCTGCTTTCGCAGAAAGTCGACCTGATGCTGATCACCAAAGGCGATTCTTTCGAACAGGAGCAGAAAGTCAGAAGATCGGGGCTGAGCCGCTATTTCCGTTACGTGGAAGTGGTTGGGGAGAAGTCCGAGCAAACCTATCGCAGGATCCTGGAGAAATATCGGATCGACCCGGCACGCTTTTTGATGGTCGGGAATTCATTGAAGTCCGACATCCTGCCCGTAGTGCGCATCGGCGGGCAGGCGGTGCTGATCCCTTACGCCAACACCTGGTCTTACGAGATGGAGGTGGGAGAAGGTGTGGATCATAAGGGATACGTGACCCTGGAGCATCTCGGCGAGTTGCCGGATTATTTTGAGAGACTGGCAGAATAAGAATTGGATCTGCTAATACACACGAATTTCCGCTAATTTCCTTGTTCAAATCTTGAAAAGAGATAGGTTAATCCGCAAAGAAGAAAAAGGATTGGGGATACCTTCAATAATTCGCGCAATTCGCGGTTTGGGTTTTTATTGTTGGAGGAAATATCATGAGTGATAAAGAAGAGATCCGGGTTGAAGAAACGCTTGACCCGCAGGACTGGTCCGGAATGCGCGCCCTTGGGCATCGCATGCTGGACGATATGATCGATTACCTGGAAAGTGTGCGCGAACGCCCGGTCTGGCAGCCGATCCCCGAACCGGTCAGGGCCAGCTTCGAGCAGCCCTTGCCGCTGGAGCCGCAGCCAGCCGGCGAGGTTTACCAGGAATTCCTGGAGAATATCCTCTACCACCCGATGGGCAATATCCACCCGCGCTTCTGGGGCTGGGTCATCGGGACCGGGACGGTGACGGGCATGCTCGCTGAGATGCTCGCGGCGGGCATGAACCCCAACCTGGGCGGCGGAGACCAGGTCCCGGCTTATGTGGAAGCCCAGGTGTTGGATTGGTGCAAGCAGATGCTGGGTTACCCACAAAGCGCCAGCGGACTGTTGGTCAGCGGCGGCTCGATGGCCAACCTGATCGGCCTGGCCGTGGCGCGCTATGCCAGGGCCGAGTTCGACATTCGCCAGGAAGGTCTGCAATCGGGTCACAAGCCGTTGACCTTCTACGGCTCTTCAGAGATGCACAGTTCTATCGAGAAAGCCATCGAATTGCTGGGCATCGGGATGAATGCCCTGCGCCTGATCCCGGTCAACCAGGCCTTTCAAATTGATCTGCAGGCCCTGCAGAGCGCCATCGACAGCGACCGGGCAGCGGGCCTCCAACCGGTATGCGTGATCGGTAATGCCGGTACAGTCAACACCGCCGCCATCGACGACCTGCAGGCCCTGGCGGATATCTGCGAGCGAGAGGGATTGTGGTATCACGTCGATGGAGCGTTCGGAGCCCTGGCGGCACTGTCCCCCGAGCTGCAGCCCCGCGTGACCGGAATACAGCGCGCCGATTCGTTGGCCTTCGACCTGCACAAGTGGATGTACGTGCCTTACGAGATCGGCTGCGTGTTGGTACGAGATGAAGACGCCCACCGGCGCGCCTTTTCGTTGACACCGGATTACCTGGCTCATGCAACTCGCGGCCTGGCAGGTGGTAACCTGTGGTTCAGCGATTATGGCATCGAACTTTCGCGCGGCTTCAAAGCCTTGAAAGCCTGGATGTCATTCAAAGAATACGGCACGCAGAAATATGGGCGCATGATCCGCCAGAATGTGGACCAGGCACAGTACCTGGGACGCCTGGTCGATGACGAGCCGCGCCTCGAGCGCCTGGCACCGGTTTCGTTGAACATCGTTTGTTTCCGCTTCAAGGGGATGAACCTGCAGGACGTGGATTTGAACGCCCTCAACCAGGAAATCCTGATCCGCCTGCACGAGCAGGGCATCGCCGTGCCATCCTATACCAACTTGAACGGAAATTATTGTTTGCGGGTGGCGATCACCAACCACCGCAGCCGTTTCGAGGATTTCGAAGTCCTGGTGAAAGAAGTACTGCGCCTGGGGGATGAGATTTTAAGCAGCTAATCCGGGCGAAGCATCGCTTGCAAAACCCGGCAAACGATGCTGTCGCCCCTACATGATTCATGGTGTCACGACCGGGATCGAATCGCAGGTGGGGCCGTTCATATTCAGATCAGCCGAGCCGATCCAACCGGTCCCGCTCAAGCCGCTATTGCCCTGGGCCAGATCCAGCTCAAACCAGTCTTCGGCGCTGGTTTTGCCCAGGATGGCAGCGTAATCATCGGTATGCAGGCTGGCTGTCACGGCGGAACTGGCATCCGGGGAGTCGTGAACGTCCACCGTGCCCATCGGCATTTCGTAACAAATCGTGGGCTGTGGTCCAACCACCACGGGCTGGCCAGTGCAGTCGCCGCTCAAAGTCACATCATCGCTGCTGTCGATCCAACGCAGTCGGAAGACCCCGGTGTTGGCAGCCTGCGCCACACCCGGATCGAAGCCATACCAGCCGTCAGCCGTGCGGGCAGTCACCTGGATGCTGAAACCCGCCCCTTGAGTCGAGAATTCCTGGGCGGATTTGCTCGGCCGGTTATAGATGGTCAGCGAGCTGTTGGCGGTGATCGTACATTCACCTGGCGTGGCCGTAGGCCCGCTGGGAGTATCGGTGACCGGGGGGCTGGTATCGGTCGGCGGAAGGGTGGTTGGTGTGGCTGTGGGCGTCAAGGCACAGGCCAGGCTGACCAATAGTAAGCACGTCAGGGCAAAAAGCAGCTTGATTCTTGTCATGGTCTCCTCCTTGTGTTTTTCAAGAATCGAAAATATGGTTTTGGGTAGAGAATTAAACAAACTCGATCGCGGCTGCCGGCACAACTTCGACCTGTTCTGCCGCTAACCTGCGGTTCCATTCCTCAATGATCGTGGCCGCTTTTCGATGGTAATTGCTGTGAGCATCCATGACCAGCACCACCTGGTAGCCCAAGTGTAAGGCCCCCAGGCAGGTTGCCTGCACGCAGCCATGAGTTACCAGGCCACTGACCACCAACCTGTTTACCTGGCGAGCTTTCAGAAGTTCATCCAGTTCGGTAGCTTCGAAAGCGTTGCCGTGCAGCTTGTGAATGATGCAATCGGCTAACTCGGGGACAAGGCGGGGGTGCAATTGCCAGGCCGGTGAGCCATACGCCAGGAATTTATTATTGGAATGCTGGATAAAGACGATAGGCGCGCCAGCCTGGTGAGCTCGCACTATCAGCGAGTTGATATTTTCCAAAAGTTGATCGGCTCTGAATATCGGGACGGACTTATCGAAAAGCCCCTGCTGCACGTCGATGACCAGCAGAGCGGATGAATTCCGGTGGTGGTTCGATCTTGCCATATGTTCCTTTTCGACATTAGCACTGACCAGATCCATTGAGCCTGCCTCCTGCTAAAAAATGGAATCTCAGAGGCGATTGTAACACGCGATCAACCCCGGCGCTTGATTCTTAATCGGCAGCTGAATTTGTCATTAGGCCACTTTCAATTCATTGACCACAAGAACGACTCCGCGCTGTTTCTTGCTGACCCGCTCCGCAGCCTGACGAGCCTCTTCGCTGCGAACAGTGCCGCTCAAAGTGATGGTGCCCTGGTTATTCACCACGCTGAACTTTCTACCATGGGGGATACCCCTGGATTGAGGCAGGAACATTCCCACCTATCTCAAGAGTTCTCCCGAAGATCACTTAGGGAAATCCCTTATCTGGAATCATGCGTGAAAAAGAAAATGAAGGAATTTCTGTCCTGCAAGATTATAATTATGTCTGAATATAGAATCCCGCCCTACAAATAAGAACCCAAGAATTTAAAGAAGAGGCCTCATGAACTCACAAAACCAAGAAATTTCCAATCTCCCCACGGGGACCACGCTCTATCATTTCAATGGGGTGCCCGTAATGGCACAACCCGATTTCTGGCCCGCGCCAATCATGCTGACCGGCTTTCTAACCTGGCTCGCCGGGGTACGCAAACCGCAACGATCCTGGCTGCAACGCTTGGCGGTGGGGCTGCTGGCGATGCCGATCGCATTAATCGCCGATCTCGGTCACGCCATGGCGCACACCATCAGCGCACGCGTTGCCGGCGCACCGATGGACGAAATCCTGCTCTCCTCCGGGATGCCGCGCACGCTGTATAAAGATAACGCCGTGGCACCGCAAACGCATATCCGGCGCTCCCTGGGCGGGCTGATCTTCAGCCTGGTTTGTTTCACGCTCAGCTTGTTGTGGCAGCGCCTGTCAGCACGCGGATCGCTCAGCCGCGAGCTGGCGGACATCTCCCTGGTCGGTCACAGCGTCATCCTGACGGGCAGCCTCGCCCCGTTACCGATGGTAGACAGCGGCATCATCCTGAAATGGAAGCTGGTGGAGGCGGGCCAATCCCCTGAACAGGCAGATCAAACGGTGCATAAAACCAGCCTTGACCTGGGAACTGCTTTTCTCGCTGCCGGCGCGCTGCTCGGTTTCGCAGGTAAGCGCAAGCTGGTGGGAGGGCTGCTGGCAGCCGGTGGCGCGGCGGGTATTGCTGCCGGCCTGGGATGGCTGAAATAAAGCATGAAGGATTATCGCTTCACCCTGGATTTCGAGGTGCGGGATTACGAGTGTGACCTGTCCGGCATCGTCAACAATGCCATTTACCAGCATTATCTGGAGCACGCCCGCCACAAATTTCTCAAGTCGCAGGGTATTAACTTCCCCGAGTGGGCCAATCGTGGCGTGCACTTGGTGGTGATCCGCATCGAGATGGATTTCCTGCATCCACTGCGCAGTGGGGATCGTTTCACAGTCGCCATCAACACTGAGCGCGTCTCACGGCTGCGCTTCGGCATTTTGCAGGACATCTATTTGCTACCAGACGAAACGCCGGTGCTGTGCGCCACGGTGATCGGCACCGCCATCAACGAGCATGGCCGGCCCAGCCTGCCCCGTGAGTTGGAAGCATTGATCGACTCCGGTGTTGGAGGTAGATAAACACCGATTGATTGCCATCCACAGTTATCATTGGATTGAGGTGGAGGATCGATTCGCTCGTCTGGCGGAGCGTGGCCGGTTTTTGTACATCGACCTGCCGACAAAAAACATCCCTGCCAGGGCCAGCATGCCAACGATTGAAAAAATCAAGCCGACAATGAGGTTATTAGCCACGTCGGGAGAGCCCGCTGGAAAGAGGGCATTGGGAGCGAAAAGGTAAGCCAGAAACAGGATCGGGAAAGCCAGGCTCGCCGGCACTGCAAACAGGCCCACCGGCAGCAAGGTCGCGATTAAGAAATTGCCCCACCAGTACCAGACCTGGCGGTACTCTGGGCTTTTATATTTTAAATACAAATCACCCAGCATCCATACTAAGGTCAAGAGCCCCAGGCTGGCGAACACCCATCCGAAAATCCGCAAGATCAACAAGAGACTGTTGCGGTCCGCATTGGGCTGCACCATAGTGGGCAGGTAAAAAGCGATCAGGCTGCCCAGCAGGATGAAGACAATTGAACCAATCCAATTTGCGGTCCTGCCGTGAATGTTGATTTGGAAGCCAAACATATGCACCCACCATTTTTTAGCTCGAGTGACGATGACAAATCGTTGGTATAGATATTATGGCTATTATGGTCGCCGATGTCAAGTTAACTTCCGTAGGGCGAGTTTCCTGCTCGCCGCTTCCCACCGATTGTCGGATAGGAAATCCGACCTACATCGTCCGCGTCTGTAGAGCGAGTTTCTTACTCGCCGTCCCCCATTTTTGTTCGTTTCGCACATTGAGCTCTGCAAATAGATCAGCATCGAAAATAGGGTATAGCATTTTACGTAAATATTTGCTATGCTGTATGAAAGCGAGTGAAGAGTGACTTGGGATCAGGGATGAAGGGGCTGGGAGATGTGGATGATGGCTGATTTGCTTCGGCTGGATGTTTACGATCTGATTTTTGTCCTTTGCGCGGCAATTTTCAATCTTTCGATTATTGGGGTATATATCAGCTCAAAGAACCGGCGCCTTGATCTGACCAGGGCATTTGGCAGTGTCACGATTGCGCTGGCCATCCCCCTGGCCGTAGTTTTTATCCATTACTGGATCAGCGGAAAGGAGAGCTGGGTCCTGCTTGCTATGGCGGCGATTTTCATTTATTTGTTCGTGGAACTGCTGTTGGATTTCATCTTCAAGATCGATTTTCGCAGCATGCTGGTGCCGCATATCCTGTACATCATCCTGTTTTATATCGCCCTGTTCAGCTTCATCGGGATCGCTTTCACGATCCACGAGGCCTGGGGCTATATCGTCTCGGTTTTGTTCTGGATCCTGTTGGCCAGTCTGATCTACTCCCTGCGCGGTGGTAAACCCAAAGAGGCCAGGGTATGAGCATCGATTGGAAAGCTGAGAGCCGCCGGTTCGATGAAGTTGCCGGGCTGTATGACCAGTACCGCCCAGGCTACCCGGACGAGGTGATCGAGCAGATAGTCACCGACAGCGCCCTGCCCGCGGGTGGCAGAATTCTCGAAATAGGTTGTGGAACCGGCATCGCCACGCGATTGCTGGCGCAACGCGGTTACCGCATTCTGGGCATCGAACAGGGAGCGAATCTGGCGGCTCTGGCACGCGAAAAGTTGCGCGGTTACCCGCGCGTTTCCATTACTGTCAATACTTTTGAAAAATGGCCCCCTCTCGAACGGGCTTTCGACCTGGTATTCTCAGCCCAGGCGTTTCACTGGATCGACAAAAGGATCGGCTATGCGAAGACAGCCTATGTCCTGAAAGACAGCGGCAGCCTGGCGCTGCTTTGGAATATGTATCCTAATCCACAAGGCGAGATCTTTGAGGCGTTGAATGCAGTTTACAGAGAATTCGCTCAGGAGATCAACAACCCAGTCACAATTTCTTACCAAACATTGGCGAAAGAGCGAGAATTGGAAATCAAGCGCAGCGGCTTGTTCAGACCTACCAAGGTCAGCTTCTACCCCTGGTCACAGCGCTATAGTGTGCAAGAATACCTGGGGCTGCTGAACACCTATTCGGATCACCTGCGCCTGCCCGAAATACGCCGCAAGCGCCTGTTTAAAGCCGTGGCCAATGTGATTGAGCAACACGGTGGCAGCATCGAAAAGCCTTATGTCGCGGTTTCGTATGTGGCATACAAGATATATTAAAATCGCAAATGAGACAAATGAGCAAATAGCAATTTGGCAAGACACTGTTCACGGATCCCTGATACCGGGTCAGCTATCTTTTTCACGTTTGGGAGATAATTCTATGGAAACTTCCATCTACTCAAGCCATCTCTTGATCACCCTGGGCGCCTGGATCGGTGGGATGCTGGTAGGCGGTGGGTTGGGTTCGGTTTTTGCCAGCATGCTGCTGCCGGCCTGGCGCAGTAACCCTGGGACCCGGAGGGCATTGGCGTTGTTCCCATGGCGGACAGCGATCTTCAGCTTGCTGCTGGGAGTCTGGTCGCCATTTTTCCTGCCGGTAAAAATAGGGCTGGGGACACTGACTGGGCTGGTCGCAGTGGGGCTGTCGGTGGGCTTGATCGCTTTTCCCATGATGGTTTGTGGCCTGTATGAGTTCTGGTTCCCGCTGAGTGCCCGTGAGCGGGCCATATCCGGGGCGCGTACGCTGCTGTTGATCGCCATGTTGGCCGCGCTGGCTACCGGGCTGGTAGGCGGCGGGGGTGCAGGGGCTTATCTGGCCCAACAAGTGAATTTGCTCAACCAGGGGGATTATTTACGCTGGATGGTCATTCTGACCGCTACCGCCCTGGCGCTGGATTTGATCCTGGGCTTCTTAGAGTATGGGATGTACCAAAATATCGAGGTTGAGTCGCGCCGGGAGCTAGATCGAATCACGTATAGCAGGTGAACAGTAAATGAATGGACCCAATAGACCTGCCAGGTTTTTGAAACCTGGCAGGTCTTAAATTAAAACGGTCCGAGAGCAAAAAATCCTTAACAAAGATCCTCATGGCGCTGCTGGAGTCGCTGTTGCCTGGGTGGCGACTTCACGTAGATCGATGATCGGCATGGTCCCAGAACTGCTGACGATCCATTTGCTGTTCTCACGCAGTTCCTGGGCGATAAGCACCTGGATATATTGCTCAGCCAGGGGGCCTTTCCCATCCAATTCAGCCAGAGTCTGGCGTAGAGCCTCAACCTGGGCCTGAGAACTCAGGTTGATCTGAGTGGCCTGTGCTTTTGCCAGCGTTGTAATCTGGTAGGCATCCCCATCCGCTTTCTTTTGGGCGGTATAGAATTCACTGTCCGCCAGGGTGCGTTGTTGAGATGCCTCAGCCAACGCCTTTTCCTCAAGCTGAGTGGCGACCATCCGATCTTTAATCGCAGATACCACCTCTTCAGGCGGTGAGGCGTTCTGGATTTGTACCAGGATAAAATTGACTCCGTATTGCTCCTGCTTTTTCTGCAATTCTGTCATCACCTGCTGGTTGATCTCGGCGCGACTATGCATGACCTCATCCATATGATGTATATTTACGATATCCCTGAGTGTGCCCTGCACGAAATTACTGACGATTTTGTCCGGGTCCAATACTTCAAGCTGATAGCGCACAGGGTCGAATACCCGATAGGTATACAACAGGGAGACATCCATCGTCACGTCATCGGCGGTCATAGCGGATAGTTTTTCAACCACTCCCGAACGTTCGATTACATTCAATGCAATCACCGTATCCACAAAGGGGATTTGAATATGCCAGCCAGGTTGGTCGATACCAACGAAGGCTCCCCCCCGTAGATGCAGGCCGCGCTCGTAGGGGCGGATCTTGTACACCGCGGCTCGAGCGAGAGAAAAGAGAACTATTGCAACAATCAGCAAGACTAACGTCAGCGCGGCATTCTTTACCAGGAAATCCAGGCAACCACGTGACCTGCGGTGGTTAACAACTTGCGGCAATGATTTTTCTTCGGAAGGTATATTTTGTGACATGGTTTTTCTCCTTGCATCAGTCGTTTAGATCAATAAATTCCCATATGTCGCTGTACGACATATCGTACTTCTATATAATAGCAAGGAAATTTAAGAAAGTCAATTACCTTCTTTTTCCCAGA
>Ga0315542_1000962_pt1 | contig 18180 bp, 14 predicted proteins | sample SalMarSW160120MG_FD_202541 | JGI IMG/M metagenome (GOLD analysis project Ga0315542, IMG submission 202541) | Salt marsh sediment microbial communities from the Plum Island Ecosystem LTER, Massachusetts, United States - Salt Marsh Sediment SW1601-20 ...
GTTGAAGTCGGACCTGCCGCTGCTCAGGGAGCTTTCCACTGCCCTTGCCGGGGCTCCCGGCAAGCGTATCCGTCCGAATATCCTGCTGCTTGCCTCCCGGAGCACGGGAGGGTCGCCCGGGAAGGCCGCAGTGGCTGCGCTGGCGGTTGAACTTATCCATACCGCCACTCTTCTTCATGACGATATCCTCGACAGCCATATGACACGGCGAGGTAAATCGACGGTGTTCGCAAGATGGGGATCGGACACGGCGATCATTATGGGCGATTTCCTCTTTTCCAAGGCCTTTTCCCGCCTCGGCGAGGCCGGCCTGTTTGAAGCGATAGAGGTCCTTGCCAGGGTGACCAACCTGATGAGCATCGGCGAGCTGATCCAGCTGCAGCGCAGGAAGGATATCGATGTGAGCGAGGACGATTATATGGAGTTGATCTACCGCAAGACCGCCTCGCTGTTCGCCGCCTCCAGCGAGTGCGGCGCGTTGACCGGGAACGGATCGGAGAGGTTCCGATCTGAGTTGGCGGACTTCGGCGGAAATATCGGGATGGCCTTCCAGATCACCGACGATCTCCTGGATTATCTCGCCGCCGACGTGAAGATCGGCAAGCCGATAGCGAGCGATTTCACGGAGGGCAGGGTCACGCTCCCGCTGATCGCCGCTTTCCGCAGCGCTCCGGGAAAGAGCAGAAAACGCGTGAGCGACCTATTTCGCAGCAGCTTCGACGATGAAGCCCGCTGGAACGAGGTGGTCTCGTTCATACGGGAATACGGCGGGATAGAGTACAGCCTTGGTAAGGCCCGTGAGCTGGGTTCCAAGGCCAAGGATGCCCTCGGTCCGGTCTCTCGGTCTCCGGAGAGAGACGCGCTCTGCTTTGCCGCGGACTATATCGTCCAGAGGGTAAGCCCGTTCACTTCCTGATCCAGGACGACTGTGCCGCTCATCCACCGGGACCTGTCTTTATACCTGTAAAACCGGCCGGAAAGGATGTATAATCCCGTCGATGGTCACCGGAAATGCAAGGGAAGCTCTCTTTTACGAAAAACTCGACGATGGCAGCGTGAGTTGCCGGCTCTGTCCGAACTTCTGCCTGATCAGGGACGGCGCGTCCGGGCGCTGCATGGTGCGCCGGAACGAGTCGGGCAGGCTGCTTACGCTCTCGTATGGCAACACCGTGACTGTGGCGCTCGATCCGATAGAGAAAAAGCCGCTCTACCATTTCCTTCCCGGGAGCACGATCCTTTCTATCGGGCCGAACGGATGTACGCTGACATGCGACCACTGCCAGAACTGGAGGATCTCCCAGGAGGAGGCCCCGGTGAGATACATCTCCCCTGAGGAGCTCACCAGGCTGGGAGGTATGGACGGATCGATCGGGGTAGCGTTCACGTACACCGAGCCTCTTATCTGGTTCGAGTACCTCCTCGATGTCCTGCCCCTGCTCTCGCAGGCCGGCCTCAAGTCGGTTCTGGTGACCAACGGATATCTCAACGAGGAACCGGCGCGACGGATCGTCCCTCTAGTAGACGCCTTCAACGTCGATCTCAAGTCGTTCGACGATGGATTCTACCGCCGGTACTGCGGGGGAAGCATCGAGCCGGTCAAGTCGTTCATCGAGCTGGCCGCCGGCCGGGCTCACGTCGAGGTGACCTGTCTGGTGATCCCCGGGCTGAACGACACGAAAGAAGAGATAGGGAAGATGGCCCGATGGCTCTCAGGCGTCTCGAGGGAGATCCCGCTCCATCTTTCGAGGTTCTTCCCGCAGTTCAGGATGGATGACCGTACGCCTACTCCGCAGGAGACCCTGGAGATGGCATACAGTGAGGCGCGGGAATATCTTGATTATGTCTACGTCGGTAATATATTCATCGAAGGCACGGAGAACACCGTGTGCCCGTCATGCGGCGCCGACGTGGTCCTCCGGTCAGGTTATTCGGCCGAGCTCGTTGCCGCTGGGGGGATATGCCGGTCATGCGGCCATCAAGTCAAGGGGGTCTGGAGTTAATTGAGTAAAGGCGCGACAGCAAGGAAGGTCCAGCCCAAGGCGCTGGCCAGGAGGATCATCAAGGCGGTCTGGGACAAGAAGGCCGAGAATATCGTCCTGCTAAACCTCAAGAAGGTCTCGGGAGTCACCGATTATTTCGTCATCTGCACCGCTGGGAGCGGTATCCACGCGAAGGTGCTTGCCGACGCCGTTTCGGACAAGCTGAAGGGGACGGGCCTCATACTCCACGTCGAGGGGCTGGAGACCGGCCACTGGGTGCTTATCGACTGCTTCGATGTCGTCCTGCACATATTCACGGCGGAGACCAGGGAATATTACAGCCTCGAAAAGTTCTGGGGCGATGCCCCTAAGGAGGAATTCCCCGATGGTGTCTAGCGGAAAGAACGCCTTTTCGGCGAGGGAGGCAGTCACCACCGCCATCACCGCAGCTCTGAAGAAGCTGGATATAGATGCCGAAGACCGCTCCTCGGTCGTTCTCGAGCGGCCGAACGATCCTTCCCACGGCGACCTGAGCTGCAATATCGCTCTGGTGACGGCGAAGAAGGTCGGCATCAGCCCGAGGGAGCTTGCCTCCAGGCTCGCCGGGGCTGTCGAGCTCGACGAGTCGTTCATCGACCGGGTGGAGGTCGCGGGGCCGGGATTCATCAACCTTTCCTTCTCTGACGCATATCTGACCGGGCAGGTAGCTGAGATAAACAGGCTCGGCGATTCTTACGGTGACTCGGACCTCGGCGCCGGCAGGAAGGTGCAGGTCGAGTTCGTATCAGCCAACCCCACGGGCCCTCTCGTCATCGTTTCCGCTCGGGCGGCGGCGGTCGGCGCGTCGCTGGTCAATATCCTGAAGAAAGCAGGCTACGATGTCGAAGCCGAGTACTATCTGAATGACGCAGGCAGCCAGGTCCGAAAGCTCGGGGTCTCTACGATGACGAGGTTCAGGCAGAGGATCGGGGAGGATGTGACGCTGCCCGAGGACGGTTACCCGGGGCAGTACCTTGTCGATCTCGCCGGGGAGATCCCCGAAGACGAGGGGCGCGCCTGGCTCGAAAAAGGCGAAGACGGGGCGGCGGAGGCATTCGGAGACTACACGCTCGACAGGATGATCGCGTGGATCAAGAGCGACCTCGACGGGTTCGGGGTCTCTTTCGACGCGTTTTTCAGGGAATCGGCCCTGCACGCGAAGGGTGCCGAGATAGAGGAGGTCCACGCTCTCTACAGGGAAAAGGATTCGGTGTACGAGAAGGATGGAGCTGTCTGGTTCCGCTCGACCGACTTCGGCGACGAGAAGGACCGCGTCCTCGTGCGGAGCGACGGGACGCCCACGTATTTCCTCGCCGACGCGGCATATCACCTCAACAAGTTCAGGCGCGGATTCGACCGCGTGATAGATATATTCGGCCCGGACCATCACGGTCATATAGCGAGGCTAAAGGCCGCCGCGGCGGTCTTCGGGGCGCCGGACGACTGGCTCACGGTGCTGACCGTGCAATGGGTCAGGCTGATGGAGGACGGCAGGCAGGTAAAGATGTCAAAGCGCGGCGGCGAGTTCGAGACGCTCGCCGACCTGGTCACCGATGTCGGGGAGGACGCGGCGAAGTTCTTTTTCCTGATGAGGAAGGTGAGCGCCCATCTCGATTTCAACCTGACGCTCGCGCGCAAGGAGTCGGACGAGAACCCCGTTTATTACGTGCAGTACGCGCACGCGAGGATATGCAGCGTAATCTCGTACGCCCGAGGCGAGGGAGTGGATTTCCCCGAGGACGTCTCATGCGTCAGGCTTCTCGCCGAGCCCGAGGAGAAAGAGCTGATAAGGAACCTCGTCATCTTCCCGCAGCTGATAGAGGGAGCGGCGGAGTCGTACGAACCGCACCGGCTTACGGCTTACGGCCAGCAGCTGGCGGGCTCGTTCCACAGGTTCTACCACATATGCAGGATCGTCTCCAGCGACAGGAGACTCAGCGAGGCGAGGCTGCTCCTGGCCAGCGCTACGCGGATCGTTCTCTCGGAGACCCTCCGCCTGCTCGGGGTCTCGGCTCCGGAACGGATGTAGGTAGCCTGCTCGGATAATCAGATGAAGGGAGTCGCTCGATGAGCCTGGTCATAGTCGGTTCGGTAGCATTCGATACTATCGTGACGCCAAGGGGCAGGGTGGAAAGGGCGATAGGCGGATCTGCCGTATATTCATCGATGATCGCCAGCAGGTTCTGCAGGCCGATGCTTGTCGGAGTCGTCGGCGAGGATTTCACCGCTGAGCACAGGGGCATCCTGGAGGAGAGGGGCGTCGACCTAGAGGGGCTCGCGACCGTGCCGGGCGGAAAGACATTCTTCTGGGAGGGCCGGTACGGAGCGGATCCCAATGAGCGCGACACTATCGTGACCGAACTCAACGTATTCGAGGACTTCAGCCCGAAGCTGCCCGGGAGTTACCTGTCGGCGGAATATCTTTTTCTCGGCAACATAGACCCCGAACTCCAGCTGTCCGTCCTCGAGCAGTTCCCCGAAAAGCCTGTGACCGGAATCGACACGATGAACTTCTGGATCGAGGGAAAACCCGAAGAGCTCAGGCGCGTTCTCGAGAAGGTCGACATCGTGTTCATAAACGACGGCGAGGCAAGACAGCTCAGCGGAGAAAAGAACCTGCTCAGGGCCGCGGACAAGGTCCTTTCAATGGGACCGGAGGTCGTCGTGATAAAGAAGGGAGAGAACGGGGCTCACCTCTTCACGCGGGACTTCCAGTTCATCTCGTCGGCATTCGCCCTCGATGACGTGCTCGACCCGACAGGCGCGGGGGACACCTTTGCCGGCGGATTCATGGGATACCTCGCTTCGGCCGGAGACATAAACAGCGGCACCTTGAAAAAAGCGATGGTCTACGGGACCGTCTCCGCAAGTTTCACCTGTGAGAAATTCTCCGTGGAGAGGCTCAGAGCCCTCGATATCGAAGAAATCAAAAGGCGTTATAACAGACTCTCGGACATGACGAGATTCGACAGGGAATAACGGGGAACCCCCCCCAGTCCGCGGCGCGGCCCGCACGATTTCCGGCCCATTGCAGTCCGGGGCTTGAGTTTTCCAACCGTTTGTGATAAAATGGATTAGTAATAGTCTATTCCTGCATGCCGGAGGGATCGCATGCGTGACGGATTCTCCGAACGAGAGATCGTATACAGAGCCGAGGACCTGATACTCAGACTGAGGGACATCAGGTCATGCCGGATAATAACTGACGAGACAGGCGCGATCAGCGAGATCCATGTGGTCGCTTCCTCCGACAGGTCCCCCAAGTTGATCGCGAGGGATGTCGAGACTGCGCTCAAGGCAGAGCTCGGTCTGCAGATCGATTACAGGAAGATCGGTGTCGTTCTGATGGACCCGATTGGCAGCGGAGACGATGAGAAGAAGGACTCACGGCCGGCCGGCCGGCCTCTGGGCGGCACAGGCAGCGAGACCGTGTCGTTGGACGAGCTGGTAGATGACCGCTTCAGCGAGGCCGCCGCGGGCACAGCCGTTCCATCCGGCGCCAGAAAGCCCGAGTCCGGGGCATTCTTCGAAATGAAGACGAAGGGAACCCCTCCGGAACCAGTCAAGACGACCGTCCATCTCCCGCTGCCCGAGATGGCAGAGGGCGAAGAGAGAGCCGGTGGCATCCTTCCCGACGTGGAGTTCCTCGAGGACAGCACGAGGATAGGATTCCGCGGACTGAACCTGTCGATGGAAGAGGAATCGATAAAGGCCGAGGTAAGGCTTGCGAGCAACGGCCTAGAGGTCATCGGGTGCCTGGACGACTGCTGCGGCGCAAGGCCCGTGGTCGAGACGGTAGCCGGGGCGGCGGTGAAAGCGCTGGCAGAACTGCTTGACGAAAAATTCCATCTATGTTTATCTGAGGTCAGAGAGATGGAACTGAAGGGCCGCAAGGCTGTTGTAGCCGTGGTGGACATGATCAGAGGGCGCGATTCGAACAGTTTCTCCGGATGCGCGTTCATCGGGCGGGATTCCGGCGAAGCGGCCGTCATGGCGGTCCTCGACGCAGTTAACAGGCCGTTTGGCAGATGGAAGTCAAGACGGGAAATCCATTACCGCATAAGATAGCGCAGACTTTTCTCAGAGGGGCTTCGTCCTCTTTTTCATCCTTTTTTTCCACCGGGACCCGCAATTGCGATAAATGGGTGGATATATCCATGCCGCATTGTAAGTTATTGGCATAATTACTGCAAGACAGCGCAGATACATGCTGTCACATACGGGGGGGACAAGGCTTCTACCTGACGCTCGGTCAGCAGGATTGCCCGGATGGAAGAGCAGAACAAGACCGGTTTCGGATTCAAGGCATACTACGCCCTGTATGTGATCGCGGGATTCCTGTGCCTGGCCTGGTTCGCGGGAAACCTGCCGGGCGGCCAGTGGCGCGACATAACCCTGTTCATAATCCTGATAATCATAGCCGATTCGGTCCAGATCTCCCTCCCGAGGGGCGGAGCGTCGATCTACGCCTCATCACCGATCGACCTTGCCGGCATCATCCTCTTCGGTCCGGCGGTGATGGCAGTCTGCGAGGCGGTTTCCACCCTTATCACGGAGGGGATCTTTCAGAGACGGCCGATCATCAAGCTGCTCTTTAATATACCGCTTCTCGTGATGACCGTCGGCCTGTCGGGGCTTGTCTACGAGTCCTTCGGCAGCCTGACCTCCACCGATTCGCCTCTTTTCCTCGTGCCTCTCTTCGCTGCCGGGATGGTCTATTACCTGTTCAATACCTGGTCAGTAAGCATCATCATCGCCCTGAGAAACTCGAAGAACCCGATGCATGTCTGGAAACAGAACTACATGTGGAATTTCTTTCACATCCTCGCCTTCCTGCCGATCGGCGCCGTTGTGGCCCTGCTTTACAAGAATTCGGGCGTGTGGACGATAGCGCTCTTTATAATCCCTCTCTTTCTGGCGAGATACTCTTTCCAGCTATATCTCGACATGCGCGAGACGCACATCAACACGGTTGCCGCCCTGACATCTGCGATAGACGCCTCAGACCCGTTCACGCATGGACATTCGTTCAGGGTGTCGAGGTACGCGATGAGGATCGCCAGAGAGATGGGGATGTCGTCGAAGGACCTTGAGACGCTCGAGTATGCCTCCCTGCTGCACGACATCGGAAAGATCGCCATCCAGAACGACGTCCTTCTCAAGGTCGGGCCCCTGACGGAGGAGGAATGGGCTTCGCTGCGGTCCCACCCTGACATAGGGGCGGACATAGTCGAGCAGCTGAAGTTCCTCAAGGTCGCGGTCGAGGTGATCAGGTGCCACCATGAGCGTCCGGACGGGACCGGCTATCCGAGAGGGCTGAAGGAGGACGAGATCCCGCTGCTCGCCCACATCCTGAACGTCGTCGACGCGTTCGACGCGATGACCTCGGACAGGCCGTACAGGAAGTCGTTACCGATCGAGAGGGTGCTCGACGAGCTTCGCAGGTACAGGGGAACGCAGTTCCACTCGAAGGTGACCGACATCCTTCTCGATATGTACTTCCGCGGCGATTTCACGCTGATCGTCGAGACAGACGCGACCACCGAGATATACGATTCGCTGGTCGAGCACGTCCAGATCTGAGCCGCTCCCGCGGATCCTCAAACATCGCTTTGAACCCCGCCCCGGTTCGATTATAATACGCCCGTATTCGTTGTCCTTACGCTGTATCTTTCGAGAAAGGTCTTAAGATTGAGTTCCAGGTATAAGGATTCGGGAGTCGATATAGACGCCGCCGGAAAGGCGCTCAAGGGTATAGGCGAACTCGTCCGGGGGACGTTCAGAAGCGAGGTCCTTTCACGGATAGGCAATTTCGGGGGACTGTTCGCCATGCCGGAAGGGTTGAAGGAGCCCGTGCTCGTCTCGAGCATCGACGGGGTCGGGACCAAACTGAGGCTTGCGTTCATGACAGGCAGGCATGACACGATCGGCGAGGACCTCGTCAATCACTGCGTGAACGATATCCTCGTCCAGGGGGCGGATCCACTCTTCTTCCTAGACTATTTCGGGTGCGGAAAGCTCGAGGGAGATGTGATCGAGGCTGTAGTCGCGGGACTGGCAAGGGGATGCAGCAATAACGGCTGCGCGCTGATAGGCGGCGAGACTGCCGAGATGCCGGGATTCTACGCCGAGGGCGAGTATGACCTCGCCGGCTGCATTATCGGGGTGGTCGAGCGCGGTGAGCTGATAACCGGCGAGCGTATAGAGGATGGGGACGAGGTCTGGGCGTTCCCGTCGAGCGGGCTGCATACCAATGGATATTCACTGGCCAGAAAGATCGTCTTCGAGGAGGCGGGCCTTTCGGTGGAAGACGGGATCCCGGGTGCGGGCGGCACGTTGGCCGACCTGCTGCTCGAGGTCCACAGGAGCTATCTTCCCGAGGTATGTGCACTTAGGCAGCTCGTCGACGTCAGGGGGCTGGCTCATATAACCGGAGGCGGCCTTATCGACAACATCCCCAGGATTCTTCCCGAGGGGCTCGGAGTGATCATCGAGAGCTCCGCCTGGGAGGTCCCCCCACTGTTCGAGTGGCTGGCCGGAGAGGGAGATGTGGAGAGCCTGGAGATGTACAGGGTCTTCAATATGGGGATCGGGATGGTAGCGATAGTGCCGCAGGCCGATTCGGGGAGAGTCCCCGGCGGGGATTACCGCTGGGCCCCGTTCAGGATAGGACGTGTTTCTGGGGGAGCTGAAGGCGTCAAGATCGTCTGAAGGCCGGAATAAAGACCCCGGAATGCCAGAGCGGGGCCGACTGCGCTTGACAGCCTCCTGGACCGGTGATACGATAAAAAAACACGAGATTTTCCGTTTGTCTGGGACTGCGGATATTCTTATTATTGGTGTAAGTGCGCTTGAAAATAAAGAATATGGGAACACCTAGAGGGAGGAGTTCGAGATGCTCAACATCTCTTTGAGAGATGAAGGCGGAGTCCTGATCCTGGACCTCGAGGGTCAGATCGACGGCGGTCCTGATTCAGAGAAGATACAGGAGATCATCAAGCACAATATCGAGGAAGGGCAGAGGAAGTTTCTGCTCAACCTGAAGGATGTCAAGTGGCTCAACTCCCTGGGCGCTGGTGTGCTAATCGCTTCATACGCTTCGGCGAAGAGAGAAACGGCGGCTCTCAAGCTCCTGTCCGTTTCTGATCGCGTGGGCGTTGTACTGAAGACCTGCGGACTGATCCCCGAGGTATTCGAGACATTCGAGGATGAGGCCGAGGCCGTCACTAGTTTCTGACCGGCACCCATGCAGCCGGAGTTTTAGCGCAAAGGAAGACAGGATGAAGATCAAGAAGAAGGAAGTCGACGGAGTCACCGTTCTCGAGCTTTCGGGAGAGATGTACGGCGGTCCGGAGAACATGAAGCTGGTAGACATGGTCATGGAACTGGCAGAAGAGGGAACACTCGACCTCGTGATCAATCTCTCAAAGGTGAAATGGATCTCGAGTACGGGTCTGGGGATCATGGTGTCCGCCAGGTCGAAGTTCGCGAAAAAGGGCGGCGTCATAAAGCTGGCGCATCCGAACGACAGGGTCCTCGGCATCCTCCAGGTGACACGGCTTAACCTCATATTCGACGTATTCGACAATGAGAAGGAGGCTATCGAAAGCCTTCAGAAGTGACCGGTGAGCGCCTGCATGGCCGGCTGTCCCCGAAAGCGGGCCGCCGCGCCGCGGCGGCCGAAACAGGATATGACGACACGATGCCCGGTACCTGCCGGGCGTCTTTTTTTCCGGAGGTGGAATATTGAAGGACCGGATAACAGTGACACTGGCTCTGCTGCTGCTGTCAGTTGCGGCATCAGTGACAGCCGCGGGGTCTGCCCGCGGCTCGGAGGTTCTTACAGTCGAGAAGTTCGCGTCGATGACGCGCTGCTCGGACCCCCAGATATCGCCGGACGGCAGGAAGGTCGCGTTCACGGTGTCCGTGCCGGACATCGCGGCGAACAGGAACGAGACTCACATCTGGGTCGCGCCGCTCGGTGGCGGCCCGGTGGTGAGGTTTGTGTCGGGTCAGGGTGCCGATTCCCATCCGCGATGGTCGCCTGACGGGGACAGGATCGCTTTTGTGTCTACCAGGGGCGGATCTTCGCAGATCTGGATGATCCCTGCCTCCGGTGGAGAGGCGGTCAGGCTTACCGATATCTCCACCGGCGCTCACGACCCCGTCTGGTCGCCTGACGGGGACAGGGTCGCGTTCTATTCCTTCGTCCATCCCGGATGCCCCGATGACTCGTGCAACGCGGCGAGGGAGAAGGAGATGGAGGACGATCCGGTCAAGGCGAGGGTCATCGACCATCTGCTCTACAGGCACTGGGACACATGGAAGGAAGGCAGGCGTAACCATCTGTTCATAGTCGATGTGGGGTCCGGCGTCACGAGGGACCTGACCACAGGGCTCGACCGCGATTTCCCTCCGTTCCCCTGGGGAGGCTCCGGCGATTACGCGTTCTCGCCGGATGGCGGGGAGATCTGCTGCGTATCGAAGACCGGCGAGATGGAAGCGGTCTCGACTGATACCGAGCTGTTTGTCATCGATCTCGAAACGGGGGAGATGAAGCGGCTCGGCGATAATCCCGCCGCTGACGAATCGCCGGCGTACAGCCCCGATGGGCGCTGGCTCGCCTGGAGAGCGCAGTCGGTCCCCGGTTTCGAGGCCGACAGGTGGCGGCTCATGCTCATGGACAGGAAGAACGGCGAGACAGTCGAGCTCACCCCGCGGCTGGACAGATGGGTGATGGAGTTCGTCTGGGGCCCGCGGTCGAAAAAGATCTATTTCACCGCGGGCGACGAAGGCCAAAAGCCGCTCTTCAGCCTTGATATCAAGAAGCGCACGGTCACGAAGCTGGTCGAGCACTCGAACAACTCCTCCCCACGGGTATCGCCGGACGGGAGGACGCTCGTCTTCGCGCGGAGCAGTTTTGACTACCCGCACTCGATCTGGAAGGTCCCATCAGGCGGAGGAGACCCTGAGAGGATAAGCACGTTCAACCAGCCCCTTCTCTCGAAACTCGAGATGAACTCCGCCGAGGACGTCAGGTACGAAGGCGCCGGGGGAGCTACGATCCAGGCCTTCCTGATTAAGCCGCCCGGATTCGATCCGTCGCGGCGCTATCCGGCGATAATGCTGATCCACGGGGGGCCGCAGTCGGCATTCACCGACTCGTGGTTCACGAACTGGAACGCCCAGACCTTCGCGGCGGCCGGATACGTGATATTCATCCCTAACTTCCACGGCAGCGACGGGTTCGGCCAGGAGTTCGTCAACTCGATCAGCCGCGACTGGGGCGGGAAGTGCTACGAGGATATAATGCGGGGCCTCGACTGGCTATCGGCCCGGGATTACGTCGACTCCGCAAGGATAGGTGCGGCGGGAGCGTCGTACGGTGGATACATGGTCAACTGGATAGCGGGGCACACGGACCGTTTCGCCGCGCTCGTCTCGATGGCGGGAGCGTACAACCTTGTGAGCAAGTACGGAGTCACAGAGGAGCTGTGGTTCCCCGAATGGGACCTCGGCGGAACTCCGTGGGACGACCCCGAGGATTACGAGAAATGGAGCCCGCATAGCTATGCCTCGGCGTTCAGCACGCCGACCCTGGTCGTGCACGGCGAGCTCGATTTCAGGGTGCCGGTGGGGGAGGGGCTGCAGATGTTCACGGCCCTGCAGAGGCAGGGAGTGCCTTCGAGGCTCCTGTACTTCCCGGATGAGGGGCACTGGATCCTCAAGCCGGAAAACAACATCTTCTATTATGGGCAGTTCATCGGGTGGATGGACCAGTACTTGAAAGGCGAAGGCTGACAGATATCCTGCGGGCCTCGAGGATCAGTCCTCCCCAAGGCACACGATCCACTCCGGCACGGCGGCGATCCCGTACCTCTCCGAATCGGAGTTGCTGCGGGAGAACACCTCGTCTGGATATTCGGTGACGAACTTCTCTTCGTCCGTGGTGCCCGTAGCGTCCAGGACCACGAGCCTGTTCATCCGCGTATCGATCAGGTACAGATAGTCTCCGTGAACGGTGATGTCTCCCCAGCGGCCGGCAAGCTGGTTGTTGCCACCGAAATAATCGTAGAAGTCGAACCATTTGGGGTCGTTTTCCATACCGGGCTTTATCCTCGCTACGCTTCTCGCGTTGTCGTTGCTGTCGATCGTGATGTAGAGGAATTCCTCCATGTCGACGCACATCCCTTTCGGCGAGCCGGCGCCGGTATTGAGTTCGAACCTGACGCTGCCGGTCACTTCGCCTATCCCGTCCCATTCGTTGTAGTCGATGTTGTATAGCGGCCCGCTGCCGGTCGCGATGTAGAAGTCGCGTGTCACCGGGTCCACGGCGAGGTTCTCGTAGTTCACGAGGTAGTATTCGGAGAGCAGCGAGACGTCCTGTCCGGGGCATCCTATCGTGTACAAGTTCGTATTGCCGACGAGCAGCAGCACTCCACCCATGTTGAATTCTATCTCGCTGCCGGTCAGCACGGGGATGTCGGCATACTCCGTGAGAGCTTTGGTCGCGGGCCCCACCTTGTATACTTTCTCGTTCGTGGCGACGAACATCTCTCCCCTCGATGAGAAACCGATGTCACGGAGGATCAGGTCGGTCTCCAGGACCTTCTCCGTGGTGCCTGTCTCGGGATCGAAATCGATCAGGACCGATCCGACCACGGTGAGCATCGAGGACGAGGTCGTCGTTATGAACACGTGCCCGGCCGGCCACTGGCAGGCTCCCTCCGGGTTTTCCTCGGTGCATCCGAGTGCTTTGGCGGTATGATTGAACGTAGTGGAATCGCTGCCCGATCTGACTCCGACCGCCTGTGCTCCAGCGACCGAGCCAAGCATGAAGATAGCCGACGCGTACCCGTTCTTGTCGGTGTACGCCATCGACGGGTCTACGGCGGCGCCCGGGTTCTGGGTGCTGAAGAAGACGGGCGCTCCGGGCTTCGGCTGCCCTGCGATATCAGTCACTCTCACGATCATCGGCTCAGGCAGTACCGCGCCGACCCTTTCGGTCTGGTGATCGCCCCCAGAGATGATTATCCTCGACAGGCCTTCCAGATCGTCGTCAGTCTTGTCGCCGCTGCATGAAACGAGAAGCGAGAATGGAAAAATCAGGATGAAGAGGATCGAAGCGGTCTTGTTCGAAGTGCTCATGACAGGACACCATCCCTGGTCAGTATCCCCCGGAACATCGTTTATTCATGGAGACTCTATGAGAATACTTCCTCCACGTCAACGATGATAAAAATTCCTGTTTGAACGTTCGCCCGTTCATCTGTAAAGTCAGGGCCGCGTAACCGGACGCAGCAATCAAGGAGGAAGCATGGAAGACAGCTCATTCGCGTATCCATGGATCGTGAAACGCGATATCGATGGCTTCTTCGGGCTGGCCATCGACAATCTCATCCAGTTTCTTCTCATCGCGACGCTCTGCCCGATCATCGCCGGCATCCCGTCCGAGTTCGTTTTCACGAGGATTATGCCCGGCGCGGCGCTTTCGGTCATCATAGGCAATCTCTTCTATTCATGGCAGGCGAGAAAGCTCGCTAAAAGGGAGAGGCGCACTGACGTCACGGCGCTTCCCTACGGTATCAACACGGTCAGCCTCTTCGCCTACCTGATCTTCATAATGGGGCCGGTCTACAGGGAGACGGGAAGCTACGAGATGGCCTGGAAAGTAGGCCTTTTAGCCTGTCTCGGCAGCGGGATAATCGAGTTCTCGGGGGCCTTCTTCGTCGACGTCCTCAGGCGGATAACGCCGAGGGCCGCTCTGCTCTCGACGCTGGCCGGTATAGCGATAACATTCATATCGATGGATTTCGCGTTCCAGACATTCGAGAAACCGCTCATCGCGATGTTGCCTCTGGCGATCATATTGATCCAGTACTTCGCGCGCGTGAAGTTCCCGTTCGGCCTGCCCGGGGGAGCGGTCGCCCTTGCGGCGGGGACCGTGCTGGCATGGGTGTTCGGATTGATGGACGGCGGAGCAGTATCGGCGGCCGCGTCGCAGGTCGGGTTCTACACTCCCAGGTTCGCCGGAGCGGACCTTTTCGATATCCTCAGGAGCCCCTACATGTGGAAGTATTTCTCCATCATCATCCCTATGGCGCTGTTTAATGTCCTCGGGTCGCTGCAGAACCTCGAGAGCGCCGAGGCTGCCGGCGATAGGTATGAGACCAGGCCATCGCTCGCGGTCAACGGGATCGGGACCCTGATCGCCGCGTTCTTCGGCTCGTGCTTCCCGACAACGATATATATCGGGCATCCGGGCTGGAAGGGGCTGGGCGCGAGGACGGGATACTCGGTTCTCAACGGCATCTTCTTCGTCATCGTCGCATTGTTCGGGATGGTCCGTCTGATAAATACGATCATACCGATGGAGGCGGGTATCGCGATCGTCCTGTGGATCGGTATAATCATCTCGGCCCAGGCGTTCCAGGCTACGCCGAGGAACCATGCTCCCGCGGTAGTGGTCGGCCTCTTCCCCGCCTTCGCCGCGTGGGGCATCAATCTGCTCAAGCTGGGATACCAGGGGGCTGGAACGACGCTCACGAAGGAGGCGGCAAAGGGTGTCCCTATTAACGGGTTCAGGGGGATGCTCGCCCTCGAGCGGGGGTTCATATTCACATCGATGATCATCGCCGCGATCAGCGTCTTCCTTATCGAACGGGAATTCCGCAAGGCCTCGCTCTGGTCCCTCGCCGCGGCGATAATGGCTTTCTTCGGCGTGATCCACACCTACGAGTTTTCGGGGAACGAGACGGTAAGCGTGCTCGGATGGAACGCCGGCGGGCCCTGGGCGTTCGGCTACTTCTGCTTCGCCGTCGTCTTCATGGCTTTCTATCTCTGGGAGCGGTCCGTCACGAAGCGCACGGGGAAGGGGCTCGATCTACAGGAGCACTGAAAAAAGGAGCGCCCGCCGTGAGGCGGGCGCGAGATAAGCAATCTAGGCCGAACTGGTGTCAGTAATTCAAGTAATCCTAAGATGTCAGGTCTTCAAGCAACCCCTCGGAACCTGTTGCTAATCGTGGTGCAGTATACCATAACGGTTCCTTTTTGTCAATATCCAACAAGACTAACGGTAAATATCACAATAAGTTGAGGAGTTATACCTATGTCAGCGCATTTGACAGATACTGCCATTGCTGGTATAATCCCTTCCGAAACCTGAACATACGGCGGCACATCCGTGAGGCCGCCCGAGACAGCGAAAAGGGGGGACACTTTCGTCTTCCCGTTTCTGTGTCCGGGGGAGACCGGGAGTGTCGGATGCGGGCATCCGGCTGGGCGGACCGACCGATATGCAGAAGGAAAAATCGCCAGCCTTCATCACAGCTGATCCAGCCATGAAGGGACTCCTCGATGAGATCCGCAGGATATCCCCGTTTCCGGTGCCGGTCCTTATAACGGGAGAGTCCGGCACGGGCAAGGAAGTCGTTGCCAGGCTTATCCACAGATGGAGCGGCAGGGCGAGATCCCCTTTTATCCCCGTTAATGCTTCCACTCTCCGTGGAGACCTGTTCGAGAGTTTCCTTTTCGGTCATGTCAAGGGAGCGTTCACCGGCGCCGTGAGGGATCAGTCCGGCCTCGCCGCCGCAGCCGACAGAGGTACGCTGTTTCTCGATGAGATCGGTGAAGCGGATCCCGGGGCCCAGGCAAGACTCCTGAGATTCCTCGATTCAGGGGAGTATATGCCTGTAGGCGAGAGTGTCGCGAGAAGATCTGGCGCGAGGGTCATCGCGGCCACAAACCGCGACCTGCCAGCTGAAATAGAGCTGGGTTCCTTCAGGGACGACCTGTATTACAGGCTGTCCGCGGTCGTTTTCCGGATTCCCCCGCTGCGTGAGCGCAAAGCCGACATAATGCCTCTCTCCTCTCATTTCATATCACGCCTGGTCTCTGAATACTCGATAGGGCCGCTGACGGTCTCGCCCGCGGCACAGCTTGCCCTCGAGTCGTTCGATTGGCCGGGCAATGTCAGGCAGCTTCAGAACGAGGTAGTCGCGGCGGCCCTGAGAAAGTGTTCGGGCAGGCTCGAGATGACGGATCTCCCGGCAGGGATAGTGTCCGGTCTCCTCGATCCCACGCCCGGGGACCAGACAGGGCTCGACGGAAAGCTCCGCAGGTTTGAGAGGGAGGAGATACTGGGCGCCCTCAGGAGGGCTGGGTCGAACCACAGCAGGGCGGCGTCGATCCTCGGCCTGAAGAGGACGACTCTCCTGTATCGTATGCGCAGGCACGGCATAGTGTTACGGGAGAAGAAGGACTGCTGACCGGTCATGATCGCCGGCGTCAGAGCTTGTATCCGAATTTCCTCAGGATGTCGTGCCGCCAGGCCTTTCCCTCTTCGTCCTCGGTGCCCTTCGGTTTTTCTCCGTCGATGACGCCGAGTATCCCGCGGCCCTGCTTCGACACTGCGACTATGACCTCGACCGGGTTTGCTGTCGCGCAGAATATGCCGCAGACCTCAGGGACATCCTTGACCGCGTTGAGGATGTGTATCGGGAACGCATCCTTCATGAACATTATGAACGAGTGTCCCGCCCCGATCGCCGCGGCGTTGCTTTTGGCCAGCTCTACCATCTCGTCGTCGTTACCCGAGATGCGGATCAGGCAGTCCCCGGAAGCCTCGCAGAATGCTATGCCGAACTTGATCCCGGGGGCTGAGGCTATCGCGACCTCGTGGAGATCCTCCACTGTTTTGATGAAATGAGATTGTCCGAGGATGAAGTTGATCTCCGACGGCTTCTCGATCTTCACCGTCTTCAGTTCCATGGCCATCCTCCAGCGCAAAGGATATGAATCGCTCAGCGCTTCTTTCTGTTGAGCTCGTACTGCCGGATCTTATTATGAAGGTGCTGACGTGTCACATCAAGCAGTTCCGCCGCCCTAGTTATCTTTCCGCCCGTTTCCTCCAGGGCCTCGATGATGAACTGCTTCTCGACCACCCGCATCTTTTCCTTCAGCGAACGTCCAGAATCCACGCCGCCTAGTATTAGGCCGCCGTGACCGAGTTGCGGGAAATGGATCATCGACAGGGTGGTGGAGTCGCCGCAGAGCGCGAGCGCCCTCTCGACAGTGTTCTCGAGCTCCCTTACGTTACCGGGCCACGGATTGGCAAGTATCATCTTCATGACATCGGGGGCTATCCCGACTTCGCCCTTGTTCATCTTCGCGGAGTACTTCTCGAGGAAATGCTGAGTCAGGGGCAGTATATCCTCCCCCCTCTCATTCAGAGGCGGTATGGTGATGGGGACCACGTTGAGCCTGTAGTAGAGGTCCTGGCGGAACCTGCCGGCCTCGATGTCCTCCTTGAGGTCGCGGTTTGTCGCTGCTATGACCCGGACATCCACGTGACGGTTTGTATTCTCCCCGATCCTCCTTATCTCACCTTCCTGAAGGGCGCGCAGGAGCTTTACCTGCAGCGGTTGCGGCATGTCGCCTATCTCGTCTAGAAAGAGGGTGCCGCCGCTTGCGGTCTCGAACAGTCCGGGCTTGTCGCTGACTGCGCCTGTGAACGACCCCTTCTTGTGTCCGAAGAGCTCACTCTCGAGGAGCTCGGGCGCCATCGCTCCGCAGTTTATCGTGACCAGAGGATTCGTCTTGCGGGGACCGTTGAAATGGATGGCTTTGGCAATGAGCTCCTTGCCTGTCCCTGTGGCACCGGTGATCAGGACGGTCGTATCGAACGGGGAGATCTTCCTTATCGTGGTGAAGATCTCCTGCATCGCCTTGCTCTTGCCGATTATACCGGAGAATTCGTACTTCTCGGAAAGGACCGCCCTGAGCTCGAGGTTCTCCCTTGTGAGGTTCTCCTTGGAAAGAAGCAGCTCGCCGTGAAGCCGCGCGTTCTCGATCGCGATCGCAGCCTGGACGGCAAATGCCTCGAAGATCGGCATGTCCTCCTTCTCGATCTCGATACTGAGCCTGCTGGCGTCGGTATAGATGACGCCGATCACCACATCGTCGCGTATAAGGGGGAGGCAGACGGCAGTCTTGAGCTGCAGGTCGAGCACGCTCTCCTGGTCCTTGTACCTGCCGTTCTTGTCCAGATTGGAGATGAAGAGGGGTTTGCCCTTGTCTGCGGCTTCCCCTATGATCGTATGGCTGACCTCGAAGTCGTTTTCGCCGAGATTCTGCTGCCTGCTGCTTCTCGCTATCAGGAACT
>Ga0315542_1000964_pt1 | contig 18159 bp, 10 predicted proteins | sample SalMarSW160120MG_FD_202541 | JGI IMG/M metagenome (GOLD analysis project Ga0315542, IMG submission 202541) | Salt marsh sediment microbial communities from the Plum Island Ecosystem LTER, Massachusetts, United States - Salt Marsh Sediment SW1601-20 ...
CAAATCAGATGGCAAACCAGTCTTTTTCGAGAAGAGAATTTATAAGGCTCGTTACAGGGGGGACCGCGGCAGTGCTGATATCCTTTAATACTGCCTGCAGGAATAAAATCAGTCGGTGGCGTTTTCTCAATGAAGAAGAAATTACTCTGCTGGATGCTGTTGTTGAACAGCTGATTCCAACAGATGATTTCCCGGGCGGCAGGTGGGCCAATGTGTCAAACTTTATCGATAAACAACTTGATACTTATTACAGGAAACATCAGACCGTATATCGTGAAGGCCTTGCTGCATTGCAAGAAACTGTGATCCGGATGAAGGGTAATAAGTTTGAAGAACTTTCTTATGCTGACCAGACGACAATCCTCGAGAAGATGGAAGCGGGAGAATTCACGGGGGATTATTGGAAAAATCACCCGGCAGCTAATTTCTTCGATACGGTCAGGCAGCATTCTTTGCAGGGCTATTATGGCAGTCCTGTTCACGGGGGGAACCGGGATTATGTCAGCTATCGTATGATGGGACTTGATTATCCGAATGTGATCGGACAAAACAGGTACAATGATTTAAGCTGGCGTATATATAATGCTAAATCTCCTGAATATGGCAAATAGACATGTTAATGCCGTAGTGATCGGTGCAGGTGCGGGTGGCGGTGTGGTGGCCAGGGAACTCGCTGAAGGAGGTCTCTCCGTGGTGCTCATTGAGCGGGGGAGATGGCATACCTTCGACGAGCATGGGGATGATGAACTGACTTCTCAGCGGACTTTCCCCCTGAAATGCGGTTATGGTCCGGATAATGAGCGCAACTGGAGAATGGCTCCGGATGGTAAGAACGGATGGCGAAAAGTCTTTCCGAACGACTGGAGCTACGGAAATAATGCGGCATGTGTAGGCAGTGGAACAGTATGTTACGGGGCAATGGCCTGGAGGTACCAACCTGTAGACTTTCATCTTAAAACCAAATATGGTGCTGTACCGGGAAGTACTCTCGATGACTGGCCTTTGAGCTATGATGAGCTGGAACCTTATTATGAGAAAGCTGAATATGAACTGGGTGTGGCCGGTGACCCGACAAACGATCCATTCGTGCCGCCAAGAAAGAATCCTTATCCAATGCCTGGCTTTTCATATAACAGGGAAGGAATTATTCTTGAAAAGGCAGCAAGAAGACTGGGTTTACATCCATTTCCAATACCCATGCTTAGAAATTCAGTGCCTTATCTTGGACGTCCTGCCTGCATACGCATGAGGACATGTGTAGGTTATGCCTGTCCCGTAGACGCCAAGGCAGGCACACAAAATACAGTAATTCCTGTTGCACTGAAAACCGGAAATTGTGAACTCAGGATAAACTGCATGGTTAGTGAAATCATAGTCGACGACAGGGGCAAAGCTAAAGGCATCAGGTATTTTGATGCAGATAACAAATTGAGGGAACAGACTTCGGACCTTGTAGTTGTGTCAGCTTCCGCCAGTGAAACTGCAAGACTTCTTTTAAATTCCAAATCAAAGTTATTCCCGGATGGAGCAGGAAATAATAATGGCTGGGTAGGCAGGAATATCCAGGATCATGCCTATACTGGAGCATACGGCCTTTTCGAGGATGAGGTGTATGATGATGTTGGTCCGGGTGCCTGTATCGCAATAAACGACTTCAATCATCGCTTTCCTGATATTATCGGTGGTGGAGTGTTGTGCAATGAATTTATACGAATGCCATATCAGTTCGCCTCAATACGCCCTCGGGGCAGCAGGATGTGGGGAAAGGACCATAAAGATTTCCAGAAGCATTACTTCAGAAGACATATCGCCATACACGGACCAGTGCAGGAAATGCCGGTATTTGACAAGAGGGTCGAGGTAGATCCAGTTGTCAGAGATTTCTGGGGGATCCCTGTGGCCCGGATAAGCGGTCTCAGGCATGACAATGATATTAAAGTAGCACATTTCCTTGCCGATAAGGCCGAAAATTGGCTTAAGGAAGCAGGGGCGACTCATACATGGCAGTCAGTTCCCGGTAAGGAAAGTACACCCAGTCAGCATCAGGCCGGAACCTGTCGCATGGGGAATGATCCTAAAACCTCAGTGACTAATAAATATGGACAGTTGCATGAAATAGATAATATTTTCATTGCCGATGGCAGTCTTCATGTTAATAATGGTGGTTATAACCCTGCACTTACCATACTGGCTCTGGGTTATTGGGTTGGAGACCATATTGTAAAGAATTGGAAAGGGACAAAGATGAAGTAGCACAACTATTAGCTACCTCTCGATTTTGAATTTAAAAGAATACCCGGCCTTATGAAAAAGATAATAATTATTAGTTCAGTTTTTTTCCTGTTAGTTGTGGCATCTCTTGCTTTATACGCCGGCTGGAATGCAGCTTCGCCGGAAAGAACCTGTGCAAGCTGTCATGAAATATCAAATACAGTGGACATTTGGGGTAAATCCACCCACAGGAACATTACCTGCAAAGAATGTCATGGTACTGCCCTGAGCGAAGGTATACATAGTCTGAAAGAAAAGGGGAGTATGGTTTTTCACCATAACAGTAAAACCAGACCGGAAGATATAAGAATTTCCGAAGATCAGCTTCTTGGGGTGATGCAAGGATGCATCGGCTGTCATCAGGCTGAGTTTGCCAAATGGAATTCAGGTGGCCATGCGATTAACTACTCCGAGGTTTTTCTGAATACAATTCATAATAAAGCAGAAACCATTTATGATGATTGCCTCCGTTGCCATGGCATGTTTTATGACAAGGGTACAGTTGCCGATATTGTTGAGCATATTGATTCTGCCGGTCAATGGAAATTGAAAGATACAAGTCTCGCCGATCGCCCTTCAATTCCCTGTTTTGCGTGCCACCAGATACATCAGTCAGGAAATCCCGGCAAAAGGCAGGATCTTGAAAAGCCTGCTTCACTCCATTATTCAAGGGTAAAGCAAACGCTTACCTCATTCTGGTACAGGCGTAGCAAAAGTTATTTTCCTGTTTTATCGCTTTCTTCTCCGGAGATTAATTATAGATCAGTGCCTGTTAAAATTTCCGAGGATCCTGATCAGCGATTATGCATTCAATGTCATTCACCCAATGCATTCCATATGGCGGGCACCTCTGATGATCGTACCCCCAGGGGAGTTCATGAAGGGATAAGCTGCCTTGCATGCCATGATCCACATTCCAACTCAGCCATAGCTTCCTGTAAGAATTGCCACCCTGCTATTTCCAACTGCAAGCTGGATGTGGAGAAGATGAATACCTCCTATAAAGATCAGTCAAGCCCGAATAACATTCATTTTGTTGCATGTACTGACTGCCATAGGAAGGGTAGGCCGACTAAACGTACTAATCCATAAGAGTATTCATGCAGAATCATTTCTGCATACTTAGGAAATTCAGAACCTCTTCGGAGTCCTTTTCAGGGTTGACAGCCTCATTTTTGTAAATGATCTTCCCGTCTTTTCCTACAATAAAAGTCCACCTTTTTATAGTTATATCACGAATAAGTTCATGTTCGATGCCTCCGACAGTACGTTTAAAAGATGCACCATCACCAACAGGCACTCCGAAGCTTTTTGCGATCCTGCCCTTTTCATCCGATAAAAGCGGAAAGTTCAGATTGTCTGCCTGTTTGAATAGTTTAAGGTTCTTAATTTTATCACCACTGATGCCAACGACTATTGCATCAGCTGATGTAAGATTTTCCTGGTGATCGCGGTAGGAACACGCCTGCTTGGTACATCCGCTGGTCATTGCACCGGGGAAAAAGTAAATAATAATGTAATCTTTACCAAGAAATTTACTGATATCCCAGGTCGAACCGTCATCGGCGGTGGCTTTGAAAAGGGGAGTCTTGTCACCTATTGAAAGGGTTTTTTGTCCGTACATAGCAATGGATGCTAACATATAGATTAAGATTAAACAGATCTGTTTTTTCATAATAATTGTTTTAATTTATCTTTCTAACAAATTTTAACTGAAAATGTTGTTTTTCTTTTTGCCGGACTCTTTCTCGTCGGTTGATAATTCAAGATCTTAATATTGAAGAAAGTAGATGTACAGCAGCACTTTAATACAAACTGATAATTAAGTTTGTGAGTTTTCAAAAATATCCGGTCCGTCTTTTTTCAAATTGTAAACTCCTTTGGATGTTCCCCATTCGTAAGCTATATCGCCTATTATCATCATAATAGGGCAGAATATTCGACCAATCAGGTTTACCTTCAGTGTTGTAAGTTTTACTCGATAATTTGATTATTAAATCTTTTGTCAGCTTAAAATACCTGGTTAAGTCATACGATTTATACTTACTATCTGTTGATAGATAGCATTTTTATCCATAATTTTTGAATTTATGATATGTTTAATACAACAATTCTGTCAATATTTTGAGTCAGGAAACCGTTGAAAATAATACCAGAGCATAACACAGACAATGTAATAAAGGATTATCCTGAGATTGTTATTATATTTGAAGCAAAAGAAAAGAGCATCAGTGTTAAAAAATGGTATGTACATATCTTTTGCATTGATATTCTTTTTTTCGTCAGGAAGCATTTCTGCAGTTTTTGGTCAACATTCTCAGAATATTAATGACGAAAAACAGGATACTATAATTTCTAAGCGATTATATTACCTTCAGCAACCCGATATAATTAATGATAAATTCATTGCTGACGTAAATAAAGGCGATCCTAATTTTACATATAAAAATTATGTTGAATTCCTTTTAAAAATAAGTGATACCAGTAAATATATTATAGTCCCACTAGATAAGTATAATGAGACAATTAATCCAAATAAAATTATTATTGGCTTAAGACATGATGTTGATCTTGATTTGAATATTGCCTATAATCTTTCAACAGTTGAGAATAATTTTGGTGTTAGATCCAGCTACTATATTTTGCATACAGCAAGCTATTATTTGGCGAATTCTAACAATATGGCAGTTCATAATACATCAATTATTCCTACCCTAAAGATTATGCAAAATGATTACCATCACGAGATTGGCTGGCACAATGATTTGGTAACGCTTCAACTTGTTTATAAAATTGATCCGGTAATATTTTTACATCAGGAACTTGACTGGTTAAGGGGAGAAGGCTTGAAAATAAAAGGAACTGCTTCTCACGGTTCGAGTTATTGCTATGTTTATAATTATCTTAATTTCTACTTCTTCGAGGAGTGTAAAAACCCAACAATTGGGCAGTTTATAAATAACGATAGTGCCCTGGTAGGAGATCAATGGGTAAAAATAAAACACGGCCGTTTAAATGAATTTGGCTTGGATTACGAAGCATATTTTCTAAATAATAATAAGTATTATTCAGATGCTTCAATTATTAACGGTATACGATGGAATATAAATATGCTTGATTTAAACACTCTATTGCCTGGTGACAGAGTGATAATTCTTATGCATCCCATCTATTATTCGTCAGTCGGATCATCCCTGTCTGAAATAACCTCATTCAGCTTAACTGGTCAAATCAGGTCAGAGATTAATTCAAATGATGCAACAGTATACGTTGAAATGCCCGAATGGATTGAACGAGAAAGTCTTAATGCTATATTTTCACTATCACCGAATGCCCGGGCAATGCTTGATTCAAAGGAATTGTTCTCTGGCCTAAATTCAATCGATTTTACGAATCCTGTTAATATAAAGGTCGTTGCTGAAGACGGTCTTTCATTTAAGAATTGGCTAGTTAAGGTAATAAGTTCAGATTGTTCTTTGTTGCTTTCAGTAAATAAAATCTTGATTGGACCACAAATCGACAGTTCGGCAAGTTTCCAAATTACCTCAAATATCTCCTGGAGTATTACCAGCAGCGAAGACTGGCTGACAAGTAATACTGAAAATGGGAATGGTAATGGAACAATTACCTTGATCGCTCAGGCTAATCCTACTACTTCCTCCAGATTAGCAGAGATTAAAGTAAGCGGAGATGGCATTGTGGACCAGATTATTACTGTTATACAGGATGCAGGAATAGTAGGAATCGATGTTATTTCTAATTCTCTAATTTCTATTTATCCAAACCCGGCACATACAATCTTGTTTGTAAAGGGGATAGATCAAAATTCAATGATTTCAATCTTCGACCTTAGAGGGAGAATGTTAATAAATCATCAGATTGTGGATAATATGATTGATATCAGAAGTTTAGCTAATGGAATATACATTATTAAGATTAGGGGCAAAAGCATCATTACAACGATAAGATTTATTAAAAAGTAAGATTTTTCGGTTACCTCATTAACGAAAAGCTCTCGCTCTTTTTTTCTGTACCCCGCACGGATAAAAACTGCAACCTGTTATCTGAAATTCCTGGGTAAAAAAAATTAATTCCACCCTTTTAAAAATGATTAATAATAAAACGTTTAATTTGTTTTAAGTGTCAATTAAGTCTGTGGATTATGGTAAAACAATGCATTCATAGAATACTAATAATGTTCATGACGGTATGTATCCTGAGTGTGATTTCCTGCCAAAACAGAAACAATGAACATGTATCAGATATATTTAACGGCTTATCTAACAACGGAAAATATCCCGATAGGCCTTATCTGACTGCGGGCGATAAAAGTTATATAGTAGGCAACCAGGATGGATCCTTCCCGGATATTGGTAGTCATGTTGAAGGAGAAATGGGTGGATTCTGGACTCCTCCGATCAAACTGCTGGATGGCATCTGGCTCGAAATAAAGGAAGCCGGAAAAGATAAGGCTGTTTTTCTTAATAAAGCATCAGAATTTGTAAATTATCCTCATGGAAATAAATTTATTTATCCACCGTTAATAAGTGGATTAGATGTTGAGCGTTTCCAGTTTTGTCCTCAAGAAAAAGCCGGGATGGTTATTTACTACACTTTTAAAAATAGTTCGGAACGGGAACGTGAACTTGAATTGAATTTCATTGTAAAAACAGATCTTAGTCCGGTATGGTTCTCTAAGGAGAATAATATAATTGATGCTAAAGATTCAGTTTTTTGGGATAATGCAAATTCAGTTTTCGATGCTTTTGACATTAAAAACCCCTGGTTTGCTATTTGGGGTTCTACACTTCAGGCTACAGGTCATTCTGAAGATGTAAATAAAACTCCTGTAACGAGGGGACAGGGCAGGTCGGCGAGTACAGTATATATGCTGAAAATCAAACCGGGGGAATCAATTACATCCGAATTTTTCGTTTCCGGATCAAATATATCTTTGGAGTCAGCATTGAATGTATATAAGGACCTTGAACTAAATTATAAACTTCTTCTGAAAGACAAAATATTATATTATAAGAGAATTGATGATCGGATCAGTATTGAAATACCTGACAAAAAGCTTCAGGAGGCTTTTACCTGGGGTAAAATCAATTGTGAATGGCTGGTAAGCGATCTAAGCGGAATAGGCAGATTTTTGGGAGCAGGTGCTATCGAGTACCCATGGCTTTTTGGCTGTGATAATTCATACGCTACACAAGGTCTTGTTTGCTGCGGGGATCCTGAACTGGCTAAATCAACTCTCAGATTAATCAAAAAAGTTTCCGGTAAAGTTAACGGAAATGGAAGAATTATTCATGAAATGTCTTCAAATGGATTTGTAGGGAATAAAGGGAATACACAGGAAACTCCACATTTTGCAATCGCCGTGTGGAAAGTTTTTCAATGGACTGGAGACATTGAATTCCTGAAAGATATGTATCCTTATATCAAACTTGGGATAAACTGGCTCTTTACTGATATGGATTCAAATCATAATCTCTTTCCGGAAGGATACGGTATCATGGAAGTCCGGGGCTTAAATGCCGAACTAATTGATGTTGCCGTTTATACTGAGCAGGCATTGGAAGTGGCTTCAAAAATGGCACAAATCCTCAATGAGCCTGACGTGCAAACGGAATACTCAAAGAAGGCTGAAATACTAAAGGATAAAATCAATACTCAATTCTGGGATGAAAATGAAGGCAGTTACTGTGACTTCTATGGAACGCGCAGGCAGGCAATTCATGTAGTTAAAGGTGCAATTGAGCAAATGAAGCAAGCCGGTTCAGATAATAAAAACCTACAGGAGATTGCCGAAAAGCAAAAATTCTATTCTCAGTTACTGGAAAGGTATAAAAAATTACCTGATGATACATCCAAAGGATGGTTCACTAATAAAAACTGGGTCATAAGCACTCCGGCGGAAATGGGAATTGCTCCCAAAGATAAAGCCATCAGGCTTTTAGACAAGGTGAGAAAAGAAGATTGCGGCCCTTATGGACCTTATTTATCTGCTGTGGAAAGGAAATATATGATGACTATCGCGACCGGAGTGCAGGCTATGGCAGAAGCAAAATATGGAAGAACGGATGAAGCACTCTGGTATACCGATAAAATAGCAGAGACATTTGGAATGGCTCTGCCTGGTTCAATTTCAGAAATGATGCCTGATTATGGCTGTCCGGTGCAAGCCTGGACAATTTACGGACTGGCATGTCCGCTTGTCGAGCATATTTTTGGTATTCAGCCTGATGCCTATAATAAATCAATTATTATCGAGCCCCATCTCCCAATGAATTGGGAAAAACTTTCAATAAGCTATTTACCTGTCGGTAATAATATCATTTCATTCTCTATTTTAAGATCAAAGAATAATATTGAATATGAAATAACTGCAAAAAACAAGGGTTGGAGTTTTGTAATCCCTGTTAAAGAATATTCAGGGAATGAGATATTTGTCAATGGGGGAAAAATAAAAAATCAATCTGATAAGATTGTAGTAAAAGGGAATAAAAATAAAATCCGTATCGCATTTTAATACTGGTATTATGAGTATTATTGATAACAGATAGCACATAGTTCAGGGATAGTGAGACAATCTGTGATTAGCAGACTGCCAGCCTTCGCTGAAGCTATGGCTGACAAAGCATAACCGCAAGACAAAAAGTGTGAGTGTGCGAGTGAGTTTTTAGTCCCCGAAGGGATAAAAGTTGCGACCAGTTAAATTTGCTTTTGATTTTTATGTAATCTTCAGACTTAAATTATTATGTGCAACTGCTAAAAGTGCATGTATTGATACCCCGTAAGGACAGGCTGTCTGACAGAATCCTTCACAATCCAGACATTTGTCAGATTTTAAACCTTCTAATTCATAATATTTCTGAACAGCATATTTTTCTCTTCCCTGGGCCATAAAATAGTGGTTATAGCGCATAATTGTATTAACAGGTACTCCATATGGACAATAACTTTCGCATAAACCACAGGCATGACGGCAATATAAATAATCACAGTATTTTTTGAGTGACTTAATCGTTGAAATATCATTTGTCGTCAATCGGGCGCCTGATAAATTAACATAGTCAGTTATATCATCAAAGGTTTTAAACGATATGAGTACAGAATGAACCCCCGAGTCGTTTAAAACAAAACTTATAGCTGCTTCTCTTCTTGCACTGTTATCGAATAACAGATCTTTATCTAAATATGATTCAGCCTTCTTTTGCTTTTCAATAATCGTATCATAGACTTTCCTGGCATTTTCAGGAACAGGTTGATTATTTGCCTGGTAATTCTTTACAAATTCTAATACACTTAAATAAGTCCCTCCAAAGGGATCTGTCTTCATAAGGGTAGTGCCGATATTCCTCCTGGCACATTCTTTAAGTATGTTTTGCCCCATCTCTTGCTGTACATAATTGTAAACAAAGAGAACCAGGTCAAATCGACCATCCTCAATAGCGTTGCCAATAATTTTCTCCATGTTTTCTTTAGGTTCAGTACCCATACTTGATCCATGACACGAAATGCCACAAAATTTAACCCTGCCTTCATTTTTCAGATGGTCAAATGCATTATGAAAAGTTTTATTCTTAACTTCCTTCACTGATCCTGCATTCCATAGTGTTAATCCGTCAAGATAATCCGTATCGAGCCTTTCAAGACATTTTTTTACCCGCGTTATAATGCTTTCTTCGGTATCATCTTCAGTGATGCCAATCTTTGTGTTGAGGAAAATAGAACTTCTGGTAAATCCCTTTATTGCTTTTCCAACCATCAATTCATTATTCCCATTACCATAAAACTCGGCGGTATCGATAAAATTAACTCCGGTGTCCAAAACAGCTTTTAAGACATTTTCGTTTGAGATACTTACAGGACCACATCCAATATCCGATACTTTGAATCCGGTTCGGCCAAGAACTCTGTATTCTTTTATAAATGGCTTCCCTGAGTTTTTGCTGAAATGATGATTTTCGATTATGTTTCCACTATTTATTAATCCTGCTCCGGCGCCAACCAGTCCAATAGAAGATTTTGTAAGAAAATCTCTTCGGTTAATTTGTTTTGCTTTCATAATCACGGATTTATCTATTAAGAATTATATATTATTGAAATTACAACTTAATGAATTTAAAGTCAATTTTTCTTAGGACAAATCAGTGCGAGTGTAAGTGTGAGAGTGAGAGTGAGGAAAAAGTTCGAGAGTGTTCGTTCGAGCTATCTCGCTCTCACTCTCACTCTCGCTCTTTTTCTGTACCCGGTATGGTCAAAAGTCGCAACCTGGTTTCTGGAATGTTTTTATTTTTAAATCTATATTTACAGCTTAGAATGCTTTCAGAGAGTAAATGGCAATAATCAGCTAATGCAAAGAATACCTGAAACATAATTCTATATCCGTCAAGTTGTCTTTTCATTTTTATCCATCATTCTTTATTTCAAGGTTCTATCGGGTGCCTTATACTTTCATTCTTCCCCGTATGGTCTAAGGCACCAACAACTTTTGTTCCTGTGTTTGCAGCAGGTTCCAGCCATCAAGTTTGAACAGTAATTTTTCTTCCGTTACCAGTGAGGTATCCACTTGCATCTCTATGGTACGTTTTTCACCCGGTAACAACGAAAAATAATTATCCTGACAGAAAATGGGCAATATTGGCTCATGTGTTGATGCTAAAAGCAACTTGGGGTTCATAGCAATACTCCATTAATTAAATGTTGCAACCATTTAAACAATCTAATAAACTGAGATTAGCGTTCAGCCATTTTAGTTATATATGACAAATGTAATTTGACCGGCCAAATGTGGTCAAGATGTCCGGATGTCCGGTTTTTCCAATTATTCATCAGTTACTTTGAAATTTAGCTAAAGAAAATTAAATTTCCATAAAATGCTCCCCGACTGATTATTTAAAGCATTTGGTTGATTTTTTAAATTAAATACGAATGTTAAATATTATCTTGGTTTTGAAAGATAAGCCTGTTTAATTATGAATTTTGTTTCAAAGAGTATTCCATCATACAACACCGTTTGAGATAATAAATTCTTAAGATATCTAACCTTAATTAAATATTAATTTGCCTATGAAACATTATTTACTATCCCTTTAATTTCAACTTTTCCCTTTCCTAGTTTTAATGTTTAACAACTATTAAGCTAAGGAAATGTTTTTTTAGATTGTCAACACAATCCTAAATTATGAAAAATTAAACTTAAGTTATGAAAAAATCTAAGCAATTATTACAGACTGATTTCAGGTCTGGTCCTGGGAAATTAATTCGGATTTCCAGATTTTTTACACTCCTTACCTTGGTCGGAGCAATCACTTTCTTCCAGGGTAAAGTAAATGCTCAGGATATTCCTGTGTACAAAAACGGTTTACTTGCCACTGTGACCAATGTAAGTACCATAAATAATAACGGTACAGAGTTGCAGCAAAATAAGATAACCGGTACTGTTATGAACGAGCTGGGTGAAGCGCTTATCGGTGCCACTGTTAAGGTTGAAGGGACTTCTCTCGGAGCCATTACCGATGTCAACGGAAAATTTTCGCTGGATGTGTCTGATCCCAATGCTACACTTATTATATCCTTCATCGGATATGTTACCCAAAATGTGCCCCTGGCAGGAAAGATAACCATCGATATCACCCTGGTTTCTAAGGAGAAAAGTCTCGACGAAGTTATTGTGGTCGGTTATGGTACCCAGAGAAAGACAACCCTTACCGGATCTGTAAGCGCTGTAAAAGGGAGTGTTGTTTCAAGAATCCCTGTATCAAATGTTACGAACGCAATGTCAGGTCAGGTTGCAGGTGTGCTTTCAAGACAGCAAGGCGGACAACCAGGTTCGGATGACTCTGAAATCTCTATCAGGGGTATTGCTACTACGGGTTCCTCTGTTCCACTTATAGTTATAGATGGAATAGTAAGAAGCAGATCCGAGTGGAGCGCTAGTAAGAATAAATATGTACTTATAAGCAACCTGGACCAGATCGATCCTTCTACTATTGCATCAGTTACCGTATTGAAAGATGCCGCTGCAGTAGCGCCATACGGTATGGGAGGTGCAAATGGTGTTATTCTTATCACTACAAAATCGGGCGCTGAGGGCCTGCCGACCCTGACATTAAATACCTATTATGGCATTCAGACTCCTACATATTATCCAAATTTGCTGAATGCAGTTGATTATATGAAGCTTCGTAATGAATCAACGCTCAACGATAATCCAAATGCTGTACTTCCATTTGATCCTGTAGTAATCGATGATTATGCCAACCTTCACGCCAGTGATCCTGACAAGTATCCGGACAGCAATACCAAAGACTTAGTCAATATGTACGATGCTATCCGGAAGTACGATCTGCAGATTTCCGGTGGTTCGGAAAAGACGAAATATTTTGCAGGTATCGGATTCTTTGGGCAGGATGGTTTGTTTGATAAAGTTAATTATAAGAGGTATAACTTTAGTTTAAATCTTGATACTAAGGTCACGAAAACTACAACGGTAACTGCCTCTTTTATCGGATCATATGAAAGAACAAACGACCTTGATGTTGCATCATCGGCTAACCAGCTTTTCAGGAACGGTTACAAGTTCATTCCAACAGAATCAATCTATTATTCAAACGGCTCGTGGGGTCAGTTTGCAGGTAACTCGCCTGTTGCAGTGCTTAAAAGTCCGGGATACGATTATAATGACAATAATACTATCCTGACTACAGTGTCTGTCGAACAGCAACTTCCTTTTATTAAAGGTTTAAGCGTTAAAGGTGTATTCAGTTATGACTCCAGATTATTATATCAGAAAGGATGGCATACACCATTCTATTATTCTATAATCGATCTCAATGCAACCCCCCGTACTTTTACAGAATCGATATCCACACAGGAAGGAAACGTTCCGGCATATACATACCTGACTCAGCAAGATTCAAGATGGAGGACTTATACCTACCAGGCCTACCTTAATTACAGCAACTCATTCGGGAAGCATAATGTTACAGCCCTGGTGGTTGCGGAAAAAAGGAGCGGTAATTATGACTTCATCTCAGCGCGCAGGAATAATTTTGCTATTACCATAGATGAGATGGACCTTGGGAGTGCTAACAAGAATGATTACAACAACGGAGGTTCGTCATCGGTAAACGCCCAGATGGGATACGTCTACAGGTTTGGATGGAACTACGAAAACAGGTATATTTTTGAAGCATCAGGACGTTATGACGGACACTACTATTTTGCTCCCGGTAAAAGATGGGGATATTTCCCGGCCTTTTCGGCTGCATGGAGGATCTCGGAGGAGAGCTTTATGAATAGTATTAACTGGATCACCAACCTGAAACTGAGGGTATCGTGGGGTAAATCAGGTAACCTGGCAGGTTCGCCATACCAGTATCTTTCAGGTTATACACTGCAAGGAAACGGTTATGCTTTCGGAAGCGGGAATATGGTTCAGAAGGCTTATGTCAATACTGAAAATAACCCGAACATCACCTGGGAGATATCACAGAAATCGAACATAGGTTTTGACGCTTCTTTGTGGAAGGACATATTAACTGTTGAAGCAGACTTTTTCTATGAAAAGAGATCGGGTATGTTGTTAAGCCCGAACATTACCGTACCTTATGAGTATGGGTTAGGACTGGCACAACAGAATGCAGGTAAGATGGATAACTACGGTTTTGAAGTGACTCTGGGCACAAGGAAGAATTTCCAAAACGGTCTAATACTGAATGTAAGCGGGAATATAAGCCTGGCCAAGAATAAGATGGTTGAAACATACGAAACTGCGGCCACCTATGATAATCCTAACCGGAGGCGTACCGGAAGGCCTTACGGGACAGTATTTGGTTATAAAACTCTCGGTTTCTTCTCAACAGCTGATGATAAAAACAGCGACGGTATAATCGATGCTGCAGATGGTTACAATATTACCCAGTGGGGTGCACTGCATCCGGGCGACATTATATACGCTGATATCAGCGGCCCTAACGGAGTACCTGATGGTGTAATTGACAGTAATGACGAATGTGTGATCGGGAATCCTCAATCCTATCCTTTGATGGTTTTCGGATTAACCGCAACCGCTAACTGGAAGGGATTTGACCTCAGTCTGTTCTTCCAGGGAGCAGGGTTGACCTCATATAATACTCAGAACTTCATGACATTCCCGTTCTTTAACAACAACAGTAATGCCGATTATGAATATTATAACAACCGCTGGACACCAGGCCACCAGGATGCCAAATACCCGATCGCGTGGCCTAGCCCGGTTGCCAATTCGACACAGGCAAGTGATTTCTGGCAGAGGAACGCTTCATACATGAGACTAAAGAATGCCCAGTTTGGCTACACTATTCCGCAATCAGTACTTCAGAAAATACAGATCAAAAGCATCAGGATTTATCTTGCAAGCCAGAATCTGTTTACTATCAGCGGACTTAAGTTTATGGATCCGGAAAGCTCTGTTTATAATACTGATGGGACGTTCTATCCTTCGATGAAGTCATACACTATCGGTGCAAATGTAACGTTCTAGTTATCACATTTAAAAAACAATTATTATGATAAAGTATAAAACAATAAGGAACATTGCATTAACAGGACTATTGCTCTTTTTTGCCATTTCCTGTACTAAGGAAGATTTTCTTGAAACAACGAGCAAATCGACTTTAACTGATGCTACTATGTGGGCTTCCGAAGGTAACGCAGACATATATCTGAATAACTGCTACGGTGACCTCGAGCAAAAGGGAAATGAGCCTGATAACCTGGATAACTTTACATCTGATAATGATGCAGGTTTCTACTATACTTCCTATAACTGGAAGAAAGGAATAGTAGAAGCTTCCGGTGGTGCCGGAGGTTCAGTATGGTTCGGAACAACCGGACCTTCAGCATATGTTGGATGGGAACCCACCTATACCAAGGTCAGGAGGCTCAATACATTCATGGCCAAGATAACAGAAAACAGGGAAGCGTTCTCGGACTCGTGGTACAATAAACGTATGGATGAGGCAAGATTCCTCAGGGCCTATTTTTACAGTGAAATATTTGTGAAGCTTGGAGGTCTGGTAGTCGTTGAAGAACCCCAGGACAGAATTACAATGACACAAGACGAATTGAATCTTCCCAGAAGCTCATTCGAGGAAACCTTCAATTTCCTCATCAGTGAACTGAACACTGTACTTACGGATGGTTACCTGGAGATAAAATACGACAATGGTAATTCAGATGCAGGAAGGGCCACACTTGGAGCAGCGCTCTGTCTTAAGGGATGGCTTCAGCTGTTTGCAGCGAGTCCGGCATATAATTCAACCGATCCCGCTGTCCCGCGTACACCCGACAACCTGCAGTCTTTTGCAGACTATCAGTTGTCCCGTTGGGCCGATGCAGCTGCAACCAACAAGCAGTTCATTGATACATACGGACATAAAGGTACCGGAACGTACAACCTGTTCTCTCCCATGTCTCAGTTTTGGTACGAAGCAAATGAATACAACTCGGAAGTTATATGGGACAGGCAGCAGGTTGGAACAACAATGGCACAGACCTATGATACGTACGGGGGTCCGGTATGGATACAGGGGACATACTATACGTGGGGTAACTACTGTCCTACCCAGGAGCTTGTTGATGATTACCAGATGGCTAACGGAAAAAACATTACCGATCCTACTTCAGGTTATGATCCGCAGAATCCTTATGTCGGTCGTGAAAATAGATTTTACGATTATGTTGTTTACGACGGTGCAACCTATAAACAGGACTGGATGACTACCGCCGATGTAATCTATACACGTATCGATAAGGTTAATCCTTCGAAGAACCAGATTGACTTCGGAGGCGATGATGTCGGTAATACCGGTTATTATTCCAAGAAGAGACTTGATAATGCTCATCCGAGAGGCGGTAACCTTGATGGCAGGAATTATATATATTACCGCTATGCTGAAGTCCTGCTGAACTATGCTGAAGCACAGAATGAAGCAGTCGGTCCGGATGCATCTGTTTATGAAGCAATTAATGCCGTCAGGCAACGGCCGGGAACAGATCTTCCTGCGCTTACCGCAGGTATGTCCCAGGCTGAAATGCGTACTGCCATCAAACGTGAAAGGAGAATCGAGTTTAGTTATGAAGCTGTAAGGTTGTATGATCTGTGGCGCTGGAAGGATGCAATGACCGAGATGAACAAGGACCTTCATTGTATGGTGATTCAGAATACAGTACCTGACGATAACAGCGGAATATGGACATATACGGTAACTTCACTTAACCATCCACACGTATTTACGCAGAAAATGTATTTTAATCCAATTCCACAGAATGCAATTGACAGGAATCCAAAACTAATTCAAAACTATGGCTATTGATGATCTGAAAATGATCACCTGATTTATATAGGGCCATAATAGATCTTCTTTTATGGCCTTATTTTTTTTTAAAGACTTTTTCATACTCAGATTTAACAACTTTCAGGAACCAGATTATTTATAAATTCGACTTTTTAATTAACTTACCAGAAATATTTCGTGATGATACCACAGATAAACAGTAAAAAAATAAGATATATTCTCATGGGTATACTGTTTGTTGTTTACTTCCTGTATTTCGCTTTGTTAAATCGGTATCATATTTTTTATCTTGAACAAAACCAGTTATTTATATGGAGTCTGGATTTTCTTAAAGAACAGTTTTCCTTACCCGGAGGATTACCACTTTATTTAGGAAGCTTTTTCACTCAGTTTTTTATTTCTTCCTGGATAGGGGCATTTATTTATACACTGAATGCATTTGCTGTTTTTGTGCTTTCATTCTACATTTTTAAGAAACACTATTTTGAAAACATAGTTTTATCATTTGTTCCGGTATCATTACTGACAATATTGCAAAGCAACGAGTCCTTCGCCTTTGGACAGGCAGTAGGATTTTTGCTTCTATTGTCATACTTTGCTTTATATGTATCAATCAACAAATCAAGATCACGATATTTTCTTTTCTTTGCAGGATGGCCATTTTTTTTCTTGCTTACCGGAGGCTTTTCCATCTCACTTGTATTATTATGTGTCCTTCACGAAATACTTTTCAGGAAAGAAAAGAACCGTTTTATCATTACTGTTTTTTATATCATTACAGGTATCCTGATACCTTATTTATCCAGCCAACTTATATTTTATATCCAGCCTGATAGGATTTATACCTATCCGGTTATGTATGAATTTCATTCAATTTTCCTGTTTGCTCTGATATTGTTATTTGTATGGATTCCATTAGTATTGCTGACAAGCTTACTATTGGATAAGGTTAAAGATCTTAAAAACAGGTTATTGCCATGGAACATCACGAATGTCCTGGCAGGTCTGGTAATAATTGTCATGATGGCTTTTGTGGTTTATAAGCGTTCTTATAATAAGATGGCTGATTTGATGCTTGGAGTTGATCATTATGTTCAGCAAGCTGAATGGAATGAAGTACTTAAAATTTCAGACCGGTACCCGGGGTATAATACTCTCGTGATCTATTATACCAATCTGGCTTTATACAAATCAGGGAGACTGTTGGATAAGATGTTCAATTATCCTCAGATCGGTTCGCAGGGATTAAGACTGAAATGGCAACGTAATCTGAATCTCTTCTTTGGAGGAGAAGTCTTTTCTCAGTTAGCCTATACTAATGAATCAATCCATTGGGCTTTTGAGTCGCTGGTGGCAAAAGGACCGAATCCGCGTTCCCTGAAAAAATTAGCTGTCGGGTTTACTGTAAATGGAAATTATGACATTGCAGGGAAGTATCTCGGTCTGTTGAACAGAACTCTTTTTTACAGGAAATGGGCAGAGCGTCATATCAGATACCTTTATAATCCTGATCTGGGGGAAGAAGACCCCGAAATAA
>Ga0315542_1000965_pt1 | contig 18150 bp, 13 predicted proteins | sample SalMarSW160120MG_FD_202541 | JGI IMG/M metagenome (GOLD analysis project Ga0315542, IMG submission 202541) | Salt marsh sediment microbial communities from the Plum Island Ecosystem LTER, Massachusetts, United States - Salt Marsh Sediment SW1601-20 ...
CGGTGACCACACAGCCGGCCCCTTGGCCCTGTTGAGCATCCTGAACTGTATTCCCGCGTGATCGATACAGAGGCCCATCTCGCCTCCCAGCGCATCGATCTCCCGCACGAGCTGCCCCTTGGCCAGCCCTCCTATCGCCGGGTTGCACGGCATACGTGCGATATCGCCCTTCCTTATTGTGACAAGAAGTGTCGATATACCCATCCTTGCCGACGCAAGCGCCGCTTCACACCCTGCGTGTCCTCCGCCGACTATTATTACTTCAAACTTCACTTAATGCCCGCCAAAATTGTGGAAATGTATTGTTACTACTTGCCAATACAGAACTTGGAGAATATAGTGTCTAGGATATCTTCTGTGGCGGCCCTCCCCGTCACCTCGCCGCATGCATCGAGAGCCTCCCTGAGCTCGAGGCTGAGGATCTCCGCCGGGGACCCCTCGCCCAGTTCTCCGGCGAGCCTTTCGAGTGCCTCTTCCGCCCTCCGCAAGGCTATGCCCTGTCTTATGTTAAGAGCTATTCGCTCCCTCATGACGCCTGAGGCCTCGCCGTTTGCCGTGAACTCGAAGATCTTCTCCCGCAGGCCGGCGAGCCCTTCGCCGGTCATCGCTGATACGGCGATCGTCCGCTCCACCCCTGCCGGTGAGCGCTCTGCCGCCTTCCCTCCCCCCGGGACGAGATCAGCCTTGTTCACTACCACGACCCGGTTTCCGCCTTCGTGGGCGGCAAGCTCGGCCGAAGTACCAGCGTTCCATCCCTCTTGAGCGTCCACCACAAAGAGCACCAGATCTGCCGCGCCTGCCGCCTCTCTCCCCTTTCGCATCCCTTCGCTCTCTATCTCGCATGCCGTCTCCGCCAGTCCCGCCGTGTCCTCGAGGTAGTATGTGAACCCTCCGATGTGGATCCTCTCCCTCAGTACATCCCGCGTCGTTCCGGGTACCGGGGATACGATCGCCCTCTCCTCTCCGAGAAGGGCGTTGTAGAGGCTGCTCTTTCCCGCGTTCCTGGGCCCGGTTATCGTTATCCTCATGCCGCGCCGCAGCCTGCTTCCCGCGACCTCTGATTCGAGCAGGGCCGATATCTCCCCTCTAAGCCCCCGGGATAGCGACAAAAGTTTGTCGGGAGAGTATGTCTCGATGTCTTCCTCGGGGAAATCTATCGACGCCTCGACCTGGGCGAGCATACCGCTGAGCTTTTCCTCGACAGTCTCGATCTTCCTCGAGAGCCCGCCTTCGAGGTGCTCCAGTGCGACCTGCGCCTGGAGCTTCGTCTCGGCCCCTATCAGGTCAGCGACCGCCTCCGCCTGCGCGAGGTCGAGCCTGCCCGATAGAAATGCCCTCCTCGTGAATTCTCCCGGCCCGGCCGGGCGTGCTCCCGCTCTCGTCGATTCCTCGATTATCGCTGATACGACCTGCATGCTCCCGTGGCACGAGATCTCGACGGTATCTTCACCTGTATATGAATTGGGGGCGTGGAAGACTGCTGCGACAGCATCGTCGAGCACCGTGCCGCCACTGCCGCGCAGCAGACGCCTGTGAAGCGTTCCGGGCTCCCATTCCCGGGCCCCGGGCGCCATCGCGTCCAGGATCCCGACCGCGTCCGGCCCCGAGATCCTTATGACCGCGATCCCCGAGCTCCCCGGGGGAGTGCCCAGGGCGACGATCGTATCACCGTGCATGGCTCTATCTTCTGTTCCTTGACCGGCCTGCGCTCTTGCGTTCCCGTCCCTTGCCCGCCGGCGCTATGCAGACCTTCCTCATATCGCCGTTGCCGGTAGTATATGTCATGATGCCATCTTCATCCGTGAGGGCGACATGGACGATCCTTCTCTCGGAAGCCTTCATCGGCTCCATCTGGACCTCGCGGTTCGACTTGCGCGCCCTCTCTGCCGCTTTTACCGCCTTCTGCCTGAGGATCTCCTGGCGGTTCTTCAGGTACCCTCCCACATCGAGCGTAAGGCGCTGGTACCCTCCCATCTTCCTGGAGACTATCCTGCCGATCAGGTGCTGGAGGGAGTTGAGCGTATCCCCCTTGCGGCCTATCAGGAGGCCGTCGACGCCGGCGGTCTCTATGTTTATATACGTCGCTTCGTCCTGCGTCTCTGAGAAAAGCCTGTAGCTTATATCGAGGCATTCCATGATATATCGCGTGACCTCGTCGGCGATCTCCTCGATCCCCTTCGAATCGGTCTTCCTCGTTACCCTTATCCTCGCGTCCCGTGCCCCGAATATGCCGAGCACACCCTTCTGCCCCGCGTCGAGTATCTCTATCTCCACGTTCTCGACATTCGCGTCGAGAGACTTGAGAGCCTTTTCCAGCGCCTTTTCCACGCTTTTGCCGGTCGTCTCCACTATCTTGCTTCTCTCTTCTCTTCCGGAACCTCTCATGTCGCTGTCTCCTCTTTCCCGATATCAGGGTCCTTATCCATATTGCCGCCGTATCAGGCTCCCGTCTTGACGACGGCGCCTTCGGACTCTATCTGCCTGTGTACTACATACTGCTGTATGATCGAGAATATGTTGTTGACCAGCCAGTACAGCACGAGCCCTGAGGGCATGCTGTAAAACAGGAAGGTGAACATCACGGGCATCAACGTCTGCATCATCTTCTGCTGTGAAGCGGATCCCGTAGCCGCCTCGCCCGTCGGCGAGCCCCCGCTCATCTTCGACTGCAGGTACATGGCGGCTCCCATCAGCAGGGGCAGAAGATGGAATTCGCTGCCGAGGAATGGGATCTTCGCCCCGAAGTCGAAAAGGACGTCGGGAGAGGAAAGGTCGCTGATCCATAGCATGAAAGGCGCTCCTCTCAGCTCGATCGTATTCCTCAGCACGCTGAACAACGCTACGAATACCGGCATCTGGAGCAGAAGCGGCAGACATCCACCGAGCGGATTGACTCCCGCCTCCTTGTACAGCTTCATCGTCTCCTGGTTCAGCCTGCTACGGTCGTCCTTGTACCTGTCCTGCAGCTCCTTGAGCCTGGGCTGAAGCCTCTGCATGTCCTTCATCGACTTGAAGCTCTTGTGGGTCAGTCTGTAGAAGAGGACCTTCGTCAGTATCGAAATTATGATGATGACTACACCGTAGTTCGGTATGAACCCGTGCATCCACATCATCAGCTGGAGGATGAATTTGCTGAAGAACCGCAGCCTCCCGAGATCTATCATCTTCTCGAGGCCGACGCCGTATCCCTTCAGCGTCTTTATGTCGAGCGGGCCCATGTAAAGCGTGTATTCGTCCCTTACCATCCTCGGGTCCCCGCTGAACGGGTACATCACCGACCAGCCGACCCTGGATGTCTCCTTGTCCCCCAGCATTCCGAGCTTGCCGGTCCTCTGCGTTTCCGTCATGATCGCCGTGAGGAAATACTTGCTTCGGACGCCGGCCCAGACGACGACGCCCTCCTCCTCCTTAAGGCCCGTCTTCCCGAAGCTCCTCGCCGACTCTGTATACGTATCCTCGCCCACTCTGCCCATCGAGGCCATCTGCCGCTTCTCCCACCTCTCGTCCTTCTCGTTGAGGGCAAGGCCGCAGTTCCAGGACACCGAGTAGGCGCCGGTGTCCCTGAGCTCCCCCTCCCTGCCGATCACTACGGACAGTTTCGCCTCATAGCTGTCCCGGTAGAACCTCAGCTTCTTCTCAATGAGCCCCCCGTCAGGCGCCATCCTGGCGAACGCTATCTCGACCTCGTCGCTGCCCTCGCCGAGGACGATCCGTTCCCCGTCGACAGCTTCCCGCCCGTTGACCTTCGCGGAAAACCTCACCTCTGAAAGGTCGATCCATCTGCCGTCCTTCATGATGCCCAGCGTGACTCCGCCTCCAGCGCCTTCGGGCACGAGCTGCGCGGGGCCGCCGCCCGACCTCTTGTACGAGGTCAGCTCGACGCCGTCGATCTCCCCTCCCACGCTCGAAAGCCGCACGACCATCGGGCCTGTATCGACAGTGACCATCACTGCCTCACCATCATCCCCGAACAGGCCGCCGGCCTGCGCCGGCGCTTTCTCCTCTGTCTCGGGGGCGCTCCGAACATCTTCCAGCCCCGGGCTCTCAAGAGCCTCGATGTCATCGATCGTCTCTTCCCTGTCCGCCCGCTCGGCCGCCATGGAGTCGGCGACCGCCTGTTGCTCGGCTCTTATCCTCGCGGCCTCCTTCTGCCGGGGCTGTACGTAGAGCATCTGCCATGTAATGAGGATAGCGAATGTAATCAGGATGGCGATCAATGAACGCTTGTCCATTCTATACTTCCCTTCGGCGATGCTTTAAGGTTTTCCGCGGCTAACTTCAGCGGACCGGGTCGTGGCCCCCGGCGGAGAATGGATGGCAGCGCAGCAGCCTCTTGAGCGCCATGGCCGAGCCCCTGAAGGGTCCGTGCTTCCTAAGCGCTTCTTCGGCATAATGTGAGCAGGAAGGTGTATATCTGCAGACTGGCCCGTGATACGGTGAAATGGCGATCCTGTATATCCTGATGGCCGATATGGCCGCGCTATTCAGAATTCCTGTTATCATGCGCCCTCTGATATCAGTCCGGCTCTGCCGAGAGAGCTCTTTACATCTTCCGTCAGCTGCTCCAGCGTTGTCTCCGACGGGTCGAACGAGGCGATGAACACTATCCAGAGATTCTTTTCGACGATGCGGTGAGCGAGGCTCCTGTAAGCCTCTCTCATCAACCTCTTCGCCCTGTTTCGCTGACTGGCTCTGTTTCCTACATTTTTCTTGCTGGCCACAAACCCCGGGAGGATCCCCCCGTCTCCGGCATCAAGGAAATAGATGATGATCTTCTTTCCGGCCTCCCTGCGGCCCTCTCTGTAAACTCGTCTGAATTGACCGGTGTTCTTGAGTCCCTTTTGTGCCATGGGCACTTCCTGTCCCGGCACGTCATGCCGCCAGACGCTTCCTGCCTCTCGTCCTCCTTCTTTTGAGCACCAGGCGGCCGTTCTTCGAGCTCATCCTCTTGCGAAATCCGTGTGTGCGTTTTCTTCTCTTGTTATGCGGTTGATATGTGCGCTTCATTCCCGGGCCCTCGATCCAATTCTAAATAGTTGCAGGCATAGCCATTTACACTACATAAACAACTTACAATAGAAAAGGGATGTTTTTATGTCAAGCACTTTATGGTGCGCCCCCATAATCTTCTGTCATCTCACGGGTTCCATGCTCCGCCGGCTACCGCCCTAAGGCAGCTTCGCCGCATTCCCTCCAGTACCACAAGGCGAGACGCGGCTATTTTCTTTCATTATAAGGCCTTCCAAAATTTTTCCTCTTTCTGAAAAAATTGCCTTGCCTAGCTTTCCGGCCATGTGCTACATTTCCGCCTGCGGGATGAGGGGAGTATTCCAATTTTCCATGCGCCGACATCATAAGATCCAACATCCTCCGCACCGACAGCCTGGAATTGTGGAAAACGCTCTTTAGACACACAAAGTAACCCGCCGAACCGTTTGTCACACACGAAAATAACGAGTTATCCACAAATGTGGGAAATTCGGGGGAAAAGGGGAAGAACCGTTATTCCCTTTGGACCGGTGTCTCCGGTGCCCGAAAAAAGATACAGGGGGGAAGGGTGTTTGAAAGAGGCCGGCCGAAAGGCGCAGAATCGGTATCCGAGTTATGGGGCGGCCTGCTCGACAGCCTCAAGAAGCTGGTCAACGAGCAAAGCTTCCAGACCTGGTTCTCGCCGATGCGCCCGTTGAGCTACGAAGGCGGCGTCCTTCGTATCGAGGGCCCGAACCCCTTCTTCGTCGACTGGGTCCACGCCCACCACATGGACAAGATCGAAAGGGTCGCAAGGGAAATGCTCGACAAAGACACCCGCGTAGAACTCACTTCCCGGCCCGGCCCGCCCAGGGTAGGCCCGCCGGAAAAATCACCGGGCAGGTCGATGATCATACGCGAGCCCGTTACTCTCCCCAACAAGGTCCAGCTGAACAAGCGCTACACCTTTGAGGAATTCATAGTAGGCAATTGTAACAGATTTGCGCACGCGGGGGCGCTCGCTGTCGCTGAAAGACCCTCCCAGGCCTACAATCCCCTTTTCATATACGGTGGGGCTGGCCTTGGCAAGACACATCTAATTCAAGCAATCGGCCATCAGATACACAGGGATTATCCCGACATGGTCATTTCCTATGTCTCTACCGAGAGCTTTGTAAATGAGCTGATCCACGCGATCCAGAAGAGCAAGACCCTCGAGTTCAAGAAGAAGTACAGGAATGTCGACATCCTTCTGATAGACGACATCCAGTTCCTCGCCGGCAAGGAGGCTATGCAGGAGGAGTTCTTCCACACCTTCAACGCCCTTCACGACGCCAACAAGCAGATAGTCTGCACAAGTGACAGGCCTCCAAAGGAGATACACACTCTCGAGGAACGGCTGCGCTCGCGGTTCGAATGGGGCCTCATCACGGATCTCCAGCCGCCTGACGTCGAAACGCGGATAGCGATCCTCAGAAACAAGATCGAGGACGAAAACATACAGATACCTCCTGCCGTGATCGAGTTCATAGCCGAGAGCGTGACGAGCAACATAAGAGAGCTCGAGGGCTCGCTTATCAAGATACTCGCTTTCGCAAGCCTCACCTGTCAGGAAATAACTGTCAACATGGCGAGGGAGGCCCTTCGCGACATCATGAAAGTCCCGGAGGAGAGGAAAATCACGCCGCGCAGGATCCGGGAGACGGTCGCCGGGGAGTTCGACGTCCCCGCCGAGAGCCTCAGGTCAAAGACCAGGATAAGCAGGGTTGTCCGGGCCAGGCAGACCGCCATGTTCATATGCCGGCAGCTTACCGACCTTTCGCTTGTTACGATCGGCGCGCAGTTCGGCGGACGCGATCACAGCACCGTGCTTCACTCGATCAGAAAGATCGAAAGGCTCATGGCCGACGATCCGATATTCGAAAGAAGGATCGGCGACATCATAAAGAAGATATCCGGTTGAGCCGCTATTCCCACACTTTCCACGACATCGGTGTTGAAAACGCTGTGATAATCTGTGGATACCGGCCTGCCTGTGCAAAATCCGGGGTTTTTCCATCGGCCTCCACATTTCTATCTACAGGGCAACTCTCCGCGTCTCCCGTCTCCGGCGCGCCTTTCGGACACCTTATGAACATTTCAACACCCTCTATTACTACTACTTTCTTTTATATTTCTCTAAGAAAAGAAGAAGATATCCGGATTCCGGCGAGGAACCCTTTTTCCTTGAATAACCAACTGGGATTGAATTATGATTTCGTCCCCGGATGGAAAGACCGAATATAATTTGAAGCGGGTAACCGTTCCCGCGATCATCAGGAGGTCAGGCGTGAAGATCCAGGTACCGCTCGGAGAGCTCTCGAAGAAGATGAACGCGATATCGTCGGTAGTTCCAGGCAAGACGACGATGCCGATACTGTCCATGGTACTTGTGAGCGCCGATGATACATCCATCACATTCTCCGCAACGGATCTGGACATATCAGTCACATCAAAAGTCTCTGGAAAGGTCGAGGACCCCGGCAGGATAGCGGTGCCGGCGAAAAAGATCGCGGAGATAGTGAAGTCTCTCTCTGGCGACGAGGTGACGCTCGGGGTCGAGGGGGAGAAGCTTACGATAAGGTGCGGAAAGAGCAGGTTTTCGGTAAACGGCCGCAGCGCGGAAGATTTTCCAAAGATGCCGAGACAGGAAAGCAGCACGGAGTTTGAGATCCAGGCGCCTCTCCTCAGGAAGATGATCCAGAAGACCATATATGCCGTGTCGACGGACCTGACGAGGCCAGCCCTGTGCGGTGTACTCTGGGAGGTCGACCGCAACGGGCTGACGATGGTTTCAACTGACGGGCACAGGCTGGCGAAGGTGGAGGCGAAGATCGATCTGAAAAACGTCGAGAAGGCCGATGTAATAGTTCCACCTAAGGCACTGGCGACATTCCGGTCGTATTCGGAAGGCGACGAGATGATCAGGGTTGGCCTGGGAGACAATAGTGTCTCGATAGAGATGAACGACGTATCGATATATTCAAGGCTTCTCGAAGGCCCGTTTCCAAGCTATCAGAAGGTAATACCGGCGTCCAACAAGAAGGCGCTCGTCGTGACAAGGGATGATCTGTCGGCCGCGACGAAAAGAGTATCGATCCTATCGGATGCCCTGACGCACCAGGTCGTTTTCTCGCTGGATAGGGACAAGCTGACACTTCATGTGACTACGCAGGACCTCGGCGAGGCGAGGGAAGAGGTCACGGCGGCATATGCCGACGAGCCGATGGACATCGGGTACAACGCCGCCTATATACAGGATATACTGAGGACGATCGAAGGCGACGAAATATCCTTCAGGCTCGACAGGCCGGACAACGCCGGCATGGTGACGCCGGTCGATGAAAAGGGAGACCTCAGGCAGCTGTGCATCGTCATGCCCCTCAGGATCAACTGAACGGCCGGGAGGGAGCAGGCAGCCGGATTGATAGTCGAGAGCCTCCATCTCAGTTCATACCGTAACATCGAGGAAGCCACTCTGGAGTTTTCGGATAGGTTCAATTTCATCACGGGCCGCAATGCCCAGGGTAAGACGAACCTTCTCGAGGCGATTCACCTGTTTTCTCTGGGAAGGTCGTTCCGAACGAGACGGGCGTCCGAGATGATACGCTTCGGGAGCGAACATTTCTTCCTGAGGCTCACGGGCAGAAGCGACTCCGGGGTAGCGTTCCGCCTGGAGATGGGACAGGAGCGGAGCGGAAGGACGAGACTCTCGGTCAACGGCAGGCAGATGAACAGCGTCTCCGAGATAATCGGGTTCATGCCGAGCGTCATCTTCACCCCCGGAGATGTCGAGCTTTCGTCCGGGCCGCCTGCGGGAAGAAGGGTCTATCTCGACTATACCGCCGCGCAGGTATCCCCGGGATTCCTCGCCGACCTGAAGGAATACAGGCAGGCCCTGAAGCAACGGAACTCGCTCCTGCGTGCGGCCGCGGCGGGAGCAGCCCTTGACGAATCTCAGCTCTGCGCTTGGGATGAGGCACTGGCGCGCAAGGGGACGGCGGTCGTCAGGGGACGCGTCGAGATGCTGGGGGTCGTCGCCGGGCGCGCGCGGGAGATATTCGGCGAGGTCCTCGGGCAGGCTGACGGGCTCGAGCTGGAATACCGATGCTCGTACGATCCGGAGGGGACGGGGGAGGAAAGCCTGCTGGGCGCCCTGTTGGCGGCGCGCGAGAGCGAGAGAAGGAGGGGGTACACGATGGCGGGGCCCCACTACGACGACGTGGTGATGAGGATCGGCGGGGAGGATGTACGCAGGTACGCGTCGCAGGGGCGAAGAAGGCTGCTCGCGGTCGTCCTGAAGCTCGCCCAGGCCGACGTGATCATGTCCCGCAGGGGGGAACGGCCCGTAGTCCTTCTCGACGACATATTCTCCGAGCTCGACCCCGGCGTGGCGGCGGGAGTGAGGAAGATGCTTTCCGACCGGTACCAGAGCTTCATAACCTCTCCCCGGGAGGAGGACTTCCCGGGCGACATCCCGGGGGCCGCCAGACTCGACGTCGAAAAGGGTGTTTTCGACGGCTCCCGGGGGCCGCAGAAACACTCCTGAAAAGGCCATATTTTCCTTTATTTTCAAACGGGTTAGTCATAATATACATGGAACCTGAAAAACGCCTGGAGCCGCAGGAAATGAGTGAAAAAAAGGCGTCCGAAAGCATGGGCGAGATCATACCCGCGGTCCTCAGGATGCTGGGCCTCGAGGGACGGATGGACGAGGGGCGGCTGGTCAGGGAATGGCCCCTGATCGTGGGAGAGCTCCTCGCCTCGAAGAGCTGCCCCCTCGTTATCAGGGAGGGGGTCCTGACCGTCGAAGTGAGGGACAACTCCTGGATGCAGGAGATCAGGTTTCATCAGAAACGGATAATAGAAAAGATCAACGATAGATTCCCGGATCTTGGAGTGAACGCGATCCGGCTCAGGATGGAAAGGGTGAGAGACGGGGAATGAGCAAGGAGTACACTGCAAAAGGCATCCAGGTCCTCAAGGGTCTCGACGCCGTGCGCAAGCGCCCGGCGATGTACATCGGCAGCACCGATATCCACGGCCTGCACCACATGATCTACGAGGTGGTCGACAACTCGATCGATGAGGCCATGGCTGGGTACTGCAAGAGGATAGAGATAGAGATCTCCAGGGAAGGATACGTGACCGTCTCCGACGACGGCCGGGGTATCCCGGTCGACATGCATCCGACGCAGAAGAAGCCGGCCGTCGAGGTCGTGATGACGACGCTGCACGCAGGCGGGAAATTCGACCACGACAGTTACAAGGTCTCGGGCGGTCTGCACGGCGTCGGGGTCTCCGTGGTCAACGCGCTGTCCGAGTGGCTCGAAGTAGATATATACCGCGACGGCAACGTATACTCGCAGCGGTACGAGAACGGCGTGCCGAAGACGAAGCTCTCCACAAAGGCTCAGACGGGAAAGAAGGATCGCCAGGGCACCGTCGTCAGGTTCATGCCGAGTGCGAAGGTATTCAGCACGCTGGAGTACAGCTTCGACACGCTATCGCTCCGTATCCGCGAGCTTGCCTTCCTCAACGCGGGGGTCAACCTCGTCTTCTTGGACGAGCGGACCGGGAAAAAGCACGATTTCAACTACTCGGGCGGAATCGTCTCGTTCGTGAAGTTCCTCAACGAGAACCGGGAAGTGCTCCACAAGAAACCTATCTATATCGAAGACAGGACGGAGCCGTACGAGATTGAGATCGCGATGCAGTACAACACGTCTTACGCGGAAAAGATATTCTGCTTCGCGAACAACATAAACACGGTCGACGGCGGGACGCATCTGTCCGGGTTCAAGAGCGCGCTTACGAGGACGTTCAACAACTACGCCCAGAAGAACAACCTCTTCAAGAAGAGCAAGACGAGCACGACACTCTCGGGCGATGACGTGCGCGAGGGCCTTACTGCGGTAGTCAGCGTCAAGCTCCCCGACCCCCAGTTCGAGGGGCAGACGAAGGGAAAGCTCGGGAACAGCGAAATGAAGGGGCTCGTCGAGACGTCGGTGGGGCAGAAGCTCGCTGATTTCCTCGAGGAGAACCCCCCGGTTGCCAAAAAGATCATCGAGAAATCCCTGCAGTCGGCGCGCGCGCGTGACGCGGCGCGAAAAGCGAGGGAGCTGGTCAGGCGAAAATCGGCGCTTGAGTCGAGCTCGCTGCCAGGCAAGCTGGCGGACTGCTCGATGACCGATCCGGAGCAGTGCGAGCTGTACCTCGTCGAGGGCGACTCGGCGGGGGGTTCGGCGAAGCAGGGGCGGGACAGGCGTTTCCAGGCGATACTGCCGCTCAAGGGCAAGATCCTCAATGTCGAGAAGGCGCGCATCGACAAGATCCTCGCTAACGAGGAGGTAAAGACGCTGATCACCGCCCTCGGGACGGGCATCGGAGAGGAGGAGTTCGACATAACGAAGGCGCGGTACAGGAAGATAATCCTGATGACCGATGCCGACGTCGACGGGGCCCATATCAGGACGCTGATCCTCACACTCTTCTTCCGTTACATGCCGAAGCTGATCAGCGAGGGATGCATCTACATCGCGCAGCCGCCCCTTTACCGCGTGAAGAAGGGCAAGGACGAGAAATACGCCTACGACGACAGGGAAAAGGACAAGATCGTCAAGGAGATGGGTGGCTCGAAGGGGATCTACCTCCAGCGATACAAGGGGCTCGGAGAGATGAACCCCGAGCAACTCTGGATGACGACGATGGACCCGGAACGGCGGACGATCCTCAAGGTCACCCTCGAGGACGCCGTCGAGGCCGATCACATCTTCACGATACTGATGGGCGACCAGGTTGAACCGAGAAAGAACTTCATCCAGGAGAACGCGCTGGCCGTGCGCAATCTGGACATCTAGAGGGAAATATTGAAAGGGCGCCCCCGGGCGGGGCGCGTTCACCGGGCGGTGAAGGAGGAAAAGCAGGATGGATATCAGCAGGCAGCGGGTAATACCTGTCTACATAGAGGACGAGATGAAGAACTCGTACCTCGACTACGCGATGAGCGTCATCATATCGCGCGCTCTGCCTGACGTGAGGGACGGGCTCAAGCCCGTGCACAGGCGCATTCTCCTCGCGATGAACGACCTCAGCCTCGCGCACAACAGGCCGTACAGGAAATCGGCGAAGCTGACCGGAGACGTCACGGGCAACTACCATCCCCACGGGACGGCGGCGGTCTATGACGCGGCCGTGAGGCTCGCGCAGGATTTTACGATGAGGTACCCGCTGATCGACGGGCAGGGAAACTTCGGCTCGATAGACGGCGACCCGCCTGCCGCGGAGAGGTACACGGAGGTCCGCATGACGAGGCTCGCCGAGGACATCCTCGCCGACCTCGACAAAGAGACGGTCGAGTTCGGACCCAACTACGACGAGACGAGGCAGATGGCCCTCGTCCTTCCGTCGAAGGTCCCCAACCTCCTGATAAACGGCGCCTCGGGCATCGCTGTGGGGATGGCGACCAACATCCCTCCGCACAATGTCGTCGAGATAATCAACGGGCTCAAGGCGCTCCTTGAGAAACCGGATATGTCAATTGCCGAGCTCAGCAGGATCGTGACGGGTCCCGACTTCCCGACAGGCGGAATAATCTACGGGCGCGCGGGGATCAAGGAGGCGTACGAGACCGGCAGGGGAAGGGTCGTCGTCAGGGCCCGGGCCAACATCGAGACGCAGAAATCGGGCAAATCGAGCATCGTGGTCACCGAGATCCCCTTCCAGTCTAACAAGGCCTCGATCATAGAGAAGATCGCCGACCTTGTCAGGGGCGGGAAGATCACGGGCATCTCCGACATCCGGGACGAATCGGACAAGGACGGGATGCGCATCGTCATCGACCTCAAGAAGGACTCGTATCCCAAGGTCGTGATGAACCAGCTCTTCAAGCACACGCAGCTGCAGGCGACGTTCGGCGTCAACATGCTGGCCCTGAACCGGATGAGGCCCGAGGTGATGAGCCTCAAGCAGACGATGCAGCTCTTTCTCGAGCACCGGGAGACGGTCGTCAGGCGTCGCACCGAGTACGACCTGAAGCGGGCCGAGGAGAGGGCCCACATACTCGAAGGGTACAAGATCGCGCTCGACAATATAGACGCGATCGTCCAGCTGATAAAGAAGAGCGCATCGCCCGACGAGGCGCGCAACGGTCTGATGAAGAAATTCAAGCTTAGTGAGATCCAGGCGCAGGCGATACTCGACCTGCGGCTGCAGAGGCTAACCGGCCTCGAGCGCAAGAAGATCGAGGACGAGTACCTCGCGCTGATCCAGCTGATAGAGTACCTCCGCTCGATCCTCGAGAACAGGGCGAGGCTGCTCGCCGTCATAGTGGAGGAGCTCGACGAGGTGCGCGAGAAGTACGGCGACGCGAGGCGCACCGAGATCGTGGACGCCGAGGGAGAGCTCGAGCTCGAGGACCTGATAGCCGAGGAGGACATGATCATCACGATCACCCATACCGGCTATATCAAGAGGATCCCGATCGGCACGTACCGCAGGCAGCGCAGGGGCGGCAAGGGCATTACCGGTCTCGGGATGAAGGAGGAGGATTTTGTCTCGAAGCTGTTCATCGCGTCGACGCACAGCTATATCCTCTTCTTCACCGACGCGGGGAAGTGCTACTGGCTCAAGGTCCATGAGATCCCGCAGGGTGGGCGGCTTGCGAAAGGGAAGGCGATCGTCAACCTCCTCGAGATGTCGAGGGAGGAGAATATCACCGCGAACATCCCGGTGGCGGACTTCGGCGCCGACTGCTACCTCACTATGGTGACGAAGAACGGGCTGGTCAAGAAGACCCACCTGTCGCAGTACGCGCATCCCCGACGCGCGGGCATCATCGCCCTGAAGCTCAGGGAGGGGGACCGCCTGATCGCCGCCAAGCTCACCTCCGGGAGCGACGACCTGATCCTCGCCAAGAGGGACGGGAAGGCGATCCGCTTCAACGAGAAGGAAGTGCGCGAGGTCGGCAGGGGCTCGTTCGGGGTCAAGGGCGTCACCCTGAAGGGGGACGACCAGGTCGTAGAGATGGTTGTCGTCAAGCGCGATTCGGCTATCCTCGCTGTGACCGAGCACGGGTTCGGAAAACGCACGAAGATCAGCGAGTTCAGGAACAAGCACCGCGGCGGACAGGGAGTGGCCCTCATACCGACCGATGGCCGTAACGGCCCCGTCGTCGCGGCCAGAGAAGTAATAGAGACCGACGAGGTCATGATGATAACCCGAAACGGGATGATAATAAGATGCCCAGTCCGGGGGATCTCAGTCATCGGCCGCCAGGCGAAGGGCGTCAAGGTGATCAATCTCAACAAGGGCGATTCCCTCGTCGACGTGGCGCTTCTTGCCGGTGAGAAGGACGATAACGGCTCCGGCGGTGGGGAAAAGACGGACGGTAAATCTGACGTCGAGCCTGACGACATGGAAGATATCGACGGACTGGACGCCGGAGAGGACCTGGAAGAAGAAGACGAGGAAGAAAAGATAGAAGAGGCTGAAAAGGCATCTCCTCAAGAGGAGCCGAAACCGAAACCGAAGCCGAAGACCGGGAAAAAGGCCGGAAGGAAGCCCGCTGCGGGGAAGAAGGGCAAAGGCGGGAAGTGATGGATCCGCGCACGGTGACAGTTGCCGCGGTGATGCTCGCCGCGTTTGCGGCGATCGGGCCGGGGCGCGCCGCGCAGCCGGGAGACGAGGCTCTCTCGGTCACCGGGACGGGGAGGATCGCGCTCTCCCTCGATGGCCGTGGGTATCTCGGGGAGATCGAATCGGGCCGGCTCAGGCTGGGCCTCAGGTGGCCCGGTGTGGAAGGGACCGAATTTCTCGGCAGCGGCGGCCTTCTGATGAGGTTTGTCGCCGGCGAAAAGGGTGAGACCGTTCTTCTCGGGCCGGGCGATTTCGAGTCGGCCCTGTCCGGATCCGGGATAGCCGGGGCATCGGAGGGATGCCGAGGAGGGAAGAGATATCCCTCTGATGGATGCGACGATGACGGAGATGGGGCTGTCGACGAGGATCCACTCGACGGGCGCGACAATGACGAAGACGGGGCTGTCGATGAGGATTTCGCCGCCGTCGGGGACGGGATGTACGTTACCAGCGCGGTCGACCCGACATACGGGATCAGGGTGACGCGCGCGACCAGAATCTGGAACTACGGGCACGTGAGGGATTTCGTCGGATTCAGGACGATCGTGGAGTATATGCCTCCCGGTGGGCGTGAGAAGGTCCTCCGGAAATTCGAACTTATCAGCTACATCGATTTCGATATCGGGGAAAGGGATGACGCTGGCCGCGGCCGGAACGACCGTGCCTTCTTCATCCAGGCGGCTCCAGGTAATGACGGCAGGCAGGGCCCCGCGTATGCCGTTGCCTCCGATGCGGAAATGGGAGCCCCGCTGGCCGCCGTGGTCATCTTCGGCGCTTCGGGGCCGGGCGGCCCGGTGGCAGTCGAGGCGCAGGCCCGCATTAGGCCGAGCAATGCCGATTCCCTGTTTGTCGCCGCAACGCAGGCACGGGCCGTTCTCGGCGGCGATCCGTCGATGATCGATACCGGGGGAGCGCAGCGGTTTCTGGGAGCTGACGGTACGGACTTCATCGCCACCGGAGCGAAAGCCGGGGATATCGTAATCACCCACCGCCTTACCCCGCCGCGGGACCTCTGTCCGGGCGACAGGGTCGAGATCGAGTGGGCCATCGTGTTCGGGAAGGACCTTCAGGCCCTGACACGGAACATATCCAGAGCCAGGGAGACCTGGGAGGGGCTGACCCTGCCCGGCGGCGCAAGGCTCAGATGGGTCGTCCCGGCCCGCAGGGCGGTCCGGATCGAGGCCGCGGCGGCTCTCGCGCCTGTATGGGTGCAGGGAGAAAAGCGCCCCGCCGTCTCGATCGACCTGCCGCCCGTCGAGGGCGAGGAGATCGAGTGGATCAAGGTGGCCGGGGAGCTTACCGGTGATTTCGAGACGGTCGGAGGCAGGCTGGTGATCGCCCTGGACGGGGACGCGGCGACCGCGGAGCCGTTCGTGGTCGAGGGGCAGCTGACCGACGGAACGATATTCACTTCCTGGATAGGGGAAGAGGAGCTCCAGCGCTACGCGGGCGATGAGGACCTTCTGCCGGGACGGCTACCCGAGGACAGCATAAAGCTTTTCCCCAATCCTTTCGCAGGAGCCCTCACTATAGAAATACTGGTCCATGAGCCGGCGGGATCCGCCCAGGAACGCCCCGCTCCGGTCCAGCCGGGTATAAGCTCGGTGAAGGTCTACGATGTCAAGGGCCGGCTCGTCAGGACGATACTCTCCGACGAGGTCCTCCACCCGGGGAACCACACTCTCGGCTGGGACGGGACGGACGAGGCGGGCACGGAGGTCGCGGCAGGCGTCTATTACTGCAGGCTCCAGATCGGAGAGCGATCTCTTACACAGAGGGTGATCCTCCTGAGATAACATGGCCTTTTATATACCTCCCCCCAAAAATCCTGTCGAGACCGCCTTTCTTGTAGGTGTCAAGCTGCCCGGGTCGACCTTCGAGGACGAGAAGGAGAACGTGGACGAGCTCGAGCTTCTGGCCACCACGGCGGGCGCGACAGTGGCAGGCTCAACTATACAGCAGCGCACGAGGCTCGACGGATCGACATATATCGGGAAGGGAAAACTCGAAGAGATCTCCGCGGCAGTCACAGAAAAGAGTGTGAACCTGGTTATCTTCGACGATGACCTCTCGCCGGCGCAGGCGAGGAATATCGAAAAGCGCCTCGGAGTCAATGTGATCGACAGGACGGAGCTGATCCTCGACATCTTTTCAAAGAGAGCCAGGACGCGGCAGGCGAGGATACAGGTAGAGATCGCGCAGCTCACTTACGCGATGCCGAGACTTCGCCGCCTTTGGGACCACCTTTCGCGGCAGGCCGGCGGCATAGGCACGAAGGGGCCCGGCGAGACGCAGATCGAGGTCGACCGCCGGAAGATCCGGGACAAGATAGCGTCTCTCAAGCGTGAGCTTGTCAGGATCGAGAGCCGCACCAGGGAAAGGCGGAAGAAGAGGGAAGAGCTGTTCAATGTCACGATCGTGGGCTATACGAATGCCGGCAAGTCCACGCTGCTGAACAGGATCTCCGGGAGCGCAGTCGCGGAGAGCGGACGCCTCTTCTCGACGCTCGACTCGACGACCAGGCGCGTGGAGCTCCCCGGCGGGGCGGCATTCCTGATGACCGACACCGTAGGGTTCATAAGAAAGCTGCCGGCACATCTCGTCGCGAGCTTTCACGCGACCCTGCTCGATGTGGAAGAGGCTGACCTGCTCATACACCTGGTCGATGCGTCATCGCCGAGGTGCGCGGAGAAGATATCGGTGGTCAACGATGTCCTTCACAAGGTGCTCGGGGAGCGCGCTGAAAAGGACGGAGGAGGCTCGATACCAGATCTTCTCGTCCTCAACAAGGCCGACCTCATCGATGCCGAGGCCGCGGCCGTTCTGGAGCAGAGATACCCGGGGGCCATCAGGCTGAGCGCTAAGACAGGCACAGGCGCGGGCGCTCTTCTGGGCGAGATAGGAGCCAGGATGGCAAGGGACACCACGCTGGCGCGGGTCAGGGTGCCGGCCTCCGACGGCAGGGTCCTGGCCCTTGTAGAGGAAATGGGACGGGTGGTGGGCAGGGATGTCGATGGAGAGGACGTGTTCATCACCGTGAGGCTTCGCCGCAGGGATGTGGGGAGGTTGGAAAGGGAAGCGGACTTGACCATACTGCACGATGAGAACGGGCGGCCCTGAATGGTCAGGGCCTGGTCCGCAACTTCAGCGTGTCCCCATCTACGTATACATCTTCGTATTTATCGGCCAGCATATTCCTGAAATCCGCCATTATCGGGCTCGCCGCCTTTACCCGGTAGCTGCTGTCGAGCTGGACCACGATAAACCTCGACATCAGGATGAAGGCGACCGGGACGATCATCGGCACGAGCCTCCTCCAGCGGTTCTCCGATATGAGGCGCGAGCAGTAGACCGCGCCGGCGGCTATCACCGACACGAATCCGACCGAGACGAGATAGAGATGCCGGATGTTGAGCCAGTCGCCGGGGAACTGGAAGAACGCGAAGGGCAGCACCATGATATAGGTCCATGCGATGAAAAATCTGATCGTCCTGTTTCCGAAGACGA
>Ga0315542_1000966_pt1 | contig 18134 bp, 14 predicted proteins | sample SalMarSW160120MG_FD_202541 | JGI IMG/M metagenome (GOLD analysis project Ga0315542, IMG submission 202541) | Salt marsh sediment microbial communities from the Plum Island Ecosystem LTER, Massachusetts, United States - Salt Marsh Sediment SW1601-20 ...
GCCGGCCTCCTTGAGTTCGTATTTGTTCTGCAGGACGGTTTTAATCGCATCCCTCAAATCAGGATCATCATCAACTATTAAAATCTTTTTCACGCGCTTAACACCTTTCTCTATTCTAGTATAACCAGTCTATTGTAACCATTGAAACAGTTACATTGTCAAGAGGATTATACCAGTTTTCTGTTTGACTCGCCATGGCATTGTACAAATTTAAAATTGCCGGGATTGCATTCCATATTTCAACGAAACAGCTCTTTAATCTGTTTTTTATAGATATCATTAATAACCCGGCGCTTCATTTTGAGTGACGCGGTGAGCTCATTACCCACCTCGAAATGGGCCGTCAGGATTTTTATGCGGAATATACGCTCCCACACCTTAAACCCGGTCCGCGGGGAAACCAAATTGTTGATTTCATTGATTATCATTTCATATATCTCCGCCGCATCCCGTAGTTCCTCGATTGTCTGGAAGGGGATGTTGTTTTTTACCGCGTACTCCTCCACTGCTTCATCGTTTACCACCACCAGCGCGGCCAGAAACTTCTGGTCCTGTCCCAGCACAATGACCTGATCTATGTATGAGGACTGAATGATGGTTTCCTCTATAGGCTGCGGTTCCACGTTTTCTCCGCCCCGCAGCACGATGGTATCCTTTACCCTTCCCACAATCTTCAGCTCGCCTTTATGGGTGAACATCGCCAGATCACCCGTATTCAACCAGCCGTCCTCGGAAAGCACGGACTCGGTTTCCGCCGGTTTTTTATAATACCCCAACATGACCTGCCCGCCCTTTACGTGCAGCACCCCCATCCTGCCCGGCGGCAGTTCCTTCCCATCATCCCCGAGGATCTTCCCATAGGTCCCCCGCAGCAACGGTCCCACGGTATTGGAAACGGGCCTTTTCTGCAGCCTGACACTGACAACAGGAGCGGCCTCGGTCAGACCGTATCCCTCCAACAGCAGGATCCCTACCGCCTGGAAGAAATTATCAACATACGGCGGTAGTGCGCCTCCTCCGGAGATACCCGCCACAAACTCATGCCCGATTTTTTCCTGTATCTTGCTGAACACAAGCAGCCCGCCCAGAAGCTTCAACGGAAAAAGCAGGAAAAAGGGTAGTATACTGATAATTATATCCAAAATCCTGATACGGCGTTTAAACTGCGGCAGAAGCCCCCGCAGCATATTGGAAAGCGACGCATGCGCCTTACCCACGGCGACAAAAAACTTAAACAACGCAAAGCGCGCCCCGCCTTCTTCCTTAATTTTACGATATACCGCAGACCAGACACCCTCCCAAATCCTCGGCACGGAAGGCAGCCATTGAGGTTGTATTTCCGCAATATCCGCCAGCATTACGGAACCCACCGGTTTGGAATAGGCCAGCTTGGCACCGAAACTCAAAATAATATACTCGATTGCGCGTTCGAAGGAATGCCAGACCGGCAGCACACTCAGGCAGATATGTTCCGGGTAGACATAAAGCACCCCGGGGGTGGCGCGTATCTGGTGCAAAAAATTCTCATGACAGAGCATAACACCCTTGGGTTCGCCTGTTGTCCCGGAGGTATAGATTATCGTGGCCAGATCATAGCCCCCACCTTGCCGCAGCTCCTGTTCGAACAACCCGGGTTTTTTGGCCAGCTGCTTTCTCCCTGCCTCCTGTATCTCCGTAAACCGGACGATCTTAACCCTGCCTTTTTTCGCTTTGAGGTCCAATTTGTCAAAATTCTCATCCATCACGATGATGGTCTTCAGCTTGGGCATCCCCCCTTGCCCGGATAATATTCGGTTACATACAACGGCATTTTCAGCCAAGACCACTTTACATTCGGAATGATTTAAAATATAGACAATCTCCGCGTTGGTAGCATCCGTGCCGCGCGGCACATCCGCCGCCCCGATTCCCAAAATAGCAAAATCTGCGATGATCCATTCCTTACGATTGTCCGAGATAATACCGATGTGATCCCCGCGTTTTACTCCCATATCAAGCAGCCCGGCACCGAACTGCTGTATCTGTTCATAAAACTGCTCAAAGGTAAGAAAAATATATTTTTTTTGTTTGTTGCGGTAATAAAGGGCCGGCTGTCGGGCGAAGCGCTCTACAACACCTTTTATCATTTTGGGTAGGGTCTGAGTCATAGAGTCCTCCTTGTACAAAACGCTACCATGAAGGTATTGGTCTGTCAATCAAAAACTTTCTACTAGGCGGGCAGGTTTTTTTTATCACCGACCATACACATCCATTCTGCTTCAGCACAGAGCTTATCATTCACGTACGCTTTTCCCGACTGTTTGATGGCGATCTTGCTGACCCTGATATTCTGAATAACCATTTTGACCTCGTCACCGGGCCTTACCTGGTTACGAAGTTTCACCTTATCAACAGTGGCAAGGAAAAATAATGAGTCTTTTAATAAGCCGGTCATGCTTACCCCGGCCCCGCCGCATTGGGCCATGGATTCCACCAAGATTACCCCCGGGACCACCGGGTATTCCGGGAAATGCCCCTTAAAGAAGAACTCATCCTCTGTAAATTTTTTGAATCCCGTTATCTGGTTTTCATCAGACTGCTCTATTCTGTCCACGAATAAAAAAGGTTTTCTATGTGGAAGTAACGATGTAACATCCTGCATCTGTAATATAGTCCTTTCAAGTGTAATTTGTCGGTATTGTACACATTCATCCGGCTAAAGTAAAGCATTTTAATTGTAACGACATTGCCCGATACAACTAGATAAAAAACTGTACCGGGCCCACATAATGTTTAAGGAGGTATTAACCTTTTACCGAGCCTGCCAGGAGGCCGCGAATAAAGAACTTTCCCAACAGAACATAAATAATTAATGTCGGAACGGCCGCGAGAAACGCACCGGCCATTTGCACGTTCCATTCTACAATCTGGCTTCCCGCCAGATTCCTTAAGGCAACGGTGAGCGGTTGTTGTTCAGGGCTCTGTGTAATCGTCACCGCGAAGAGGAACTCATTCCAGATATTGGTAAACTGCCAGATAAAAACCACCAAAAACGCCGGCATTGAAATCGGGAAAATAATGTATCGATATACTCCCAATATGCCCTGACCGTCAAGGTAGGCGGCTTCCAGTAATTCATCCGGGACCTCCGCATAGTAATTGCGAAAGATAAGCGTTGTGATGGGAATGCCATAGATACTGTGTACCAGAACAAGGCCGCCTAATTTTCCATACAGACCGATTACCTGCATAAACTGAACCAGGGGGATAAGGACACTCTGGTAGGGAATAAACATGCCGAACAGAATAAGCACAAAAATTACGTTGGCCCCTTTAAACTTCCACTTTGAGAGTATGTAACCGTTTAAGGAACCAAGCAGGGCGGATATAAGCGTTGCCGGTACGGTTATAATCAAACTATTGATAAAATGAGGTGCCAGCTTGGAGAAGGCTTTTTCAAAAGCAGCAATGGTCGCATGAAGCGGAATTGACCACATATTCGAAAGACCGACTTCTTTAAAGCTTTTCAGTCCTGTTACAATAAGCACATACACGGGAAGGAGGAAAAAGATACTGAAAAAAATAAGCAATAGATAGATGCCTAATTTCTTTTTTTTAAAATATGCTCGAAGTGGATTAACGTTCTGTACGGCAATCATGCTTTTTCCTTTTTCAGTACGGAATAGAGGTACGGCACAATAACGACGGCGACAAGCAGTAACATAATGATCGAAATGCCGGAGCCTTCCGCATAAAAATGGCCCTGGAACGTGGTTTCAAACATATACATACTGGGGAAATCAGTAACAAACGCAGTACCGGAACCGGTCATTGTATATACCAGGTCAAATATCTTGAGAGAAATATGACCCAGGATAATCAAGGACGCGAACAATACGGGTTTGATGATAGGAATAATTATATCCGTCATCTTGCGGAACTCTCCGGCGCCGTCGATGGAAGCCGATTCAATGACCTCAATAGGAATCGCTCGTATTCCCGCCAATACCATGGCCATTACATAACCCGTCAACTGCCAGCCGGCGGCGATAACCACGGGTATCAGGGCATAATTAAATCCTAAAAAGCTTTTTGTTTCAGTAAACCAGCCCCACGCAATATTAATACCGAATAGATTTTTAATTAATGCGTTTATTCCGACCGTCGGATTAAATATCCAACGCCAGACCACACCGGTAACGACGAAGGAAATCGCCAGGGGAAACAGGAAGATATTGCGAAAGATCGCTTCGCCCCCGGTAATTTTATCCAGCAGCATGGCAAGCGTAAAACCCAATACCACACAAAATCCCAAAAACAAAATACTGAAGAAAAACGTATTCAATAAATCAATTCGAAAACGTTCCGAGTGAAACAGGCTGATAAAGTTTTTAAGCCCCATAAAATCCCAGTTGGGAAGAATCCCTTCCCAACCGGAAAACGATACGGCCAGAGTCCAGCCGATAAATCCATAGACGAAAATACCAAGCAGAATAAACCCGGGGATGACAATAGCAAATCCGATGCGTTGATCTCTTTTTGAGCGTATCATACTTCAGCACTCTCTCTCTTGCCTTGCGCAGCCGTACGCAAACACAGATCCAACATGATTTATTTCCCCGATTAACAAATTATTTTTTGATAAAGCGTGTGGCCAATTCCTGAAATTCATTATCGGCCTTGTCCACGTTTCTTTCCGCGACGAAGATGCTCATCACATCATGTATTTTGGTAACCCAACTTTGTGAGGCCGCCGCGCCGTGCGTACAACTGGGCACAATTATGTCCGATTGGAAATCATTCATTGCGGACAGTGAGTATTTATCGTACAAACTGCGATCGGCATCCGTACGCGCCGGGATAGAGCCTTTTATCGGGTTAAACGCATCCTGACCCTCTCGGGATCCGCAAACGGTAAGCCATTTTATGGCGATATCACGATGCGGAGCATTTTTTGGCAGGCCGAACGAATCTGAAAGCATATTAAAGGAGCCTTTGGTGCCGGGCGAAGGAATCCAGCCGTAGTCCACCCCCGGTTTTAACCCTTTTGCTTTAAAAAAACCGTGTGCCCAATCGCCCATGATTGTCATTGCGCATTTACCGTCGATAACGTATTGAGCAGCACCGTCCCAACTTAAGGCCGCGTGATCGGAATTGATATAATCCAATACCCGTACAAACGCAGATAAGGCAGAACGTACATCTGCACTGTCCCATCTTACTTTTCCGGTCCATAATCCCTGATATTTCTCCGGGCCAAGGGCACCAAGAAGAATATTTTCAAACAAATGAGTCGCGGCCCAGATTCCGTTATCACCAAGCGCCAATGGGGTGATTCCGTTATTTGCCAGTGTATCCGCGACATTGAAAAAATCATCCAACGTCTCCGGAGGTTTTAAATTATACTTTTTAAAAACAGCTTTATTATACCAAAGCACATTAGACCGGTGAATATTTACCGGGACGCTGTAGATCTTGCCTTTATACGAAATGATGTCAATCAAACCTTGGGGATACACACTCATCCAATTATTTTTTTCAAACAGGAAATTAAGCGGTTCCATCGCACCCGCCGCCACCCATGAATCGATCAGTTCACGGCCCGCATGCACCTGGAATGTATCCGGGGGGCTGCCTCCCTGCATGCGCGTAGCCAAAACAGCCTGCGCATTTGAACCGGCTCCTCCGGCCACAGTGGCGTTTATAAACTCCACATTAGGATTCTGGGCAACAAAAATCTTACGTAACGCCTCCAATCCCTCGGCTTCACCGCCTGCCGTCCACCAACTGAAAACCTCCAGTTTCTTTTCTCCCCGACGAGTTCCACAGGATATAACCGATAACATAAGCAATAAAATGCCGCAAAGCAGTAAAATCCCGGCTGTTTTTTTCACTTGTCCCTCCTTTACTTTACATTATTAAGGAATAATAAGCAAAAGGCGTGCCAATATTAAAGGTATTTTAAAAAAGGCTAATTATAAACAGTGTAATGAATTATACAGCAGGTTATCTCCTCTTCCAAACCTTTGTGTATAGTACGGTACCCATTGAGTGTTTAGCGGACTATACACTCAAATATTATATTGCTTAATTTTATCATAAAGCGTTTTCCTGGTGATTTTTAATTCCTTTGCCGCATTTGATATATTGCCCTTGTGAATCTGCAAAACCCTGCGAATAACGCTTCTCTCAAGTGATTTTACCTGATCGGCCACCGTATCCTTCAATCCCGCGTGCAGATTCGTCGTCCTGTCGCCGGTAGGATATTTGGGGAATTCCATAAAAGTGATTTCTTCACCGTCATTCAACAACACCGCGTTTGTAATCAGGTTCTTCAATTGTCTGATATTACCCGGCCAACTGTATTCCAATATTTTTGTCATAACCGGATTTGCCACCCGGTGTATATGTTTATTGAACGCTTTATTTGCATCGTTTAAAAACAGCTTGATAAATCCGGGAATATCCTCTCTGCGTTCTCTTAAGGGGGGCATGGTAAAGTGAATAACACTAAGACGAAAATACAGGTCCTCCCGAAAGGTCTTCTCTTTTAACATGGAGTGAATATCCCGGTTTGTGGCCGCAATTATACGGCATGAAGTCTCAAGCGTCTGGGTCCCGCCGACGCGTTCATATTTTTTCTCCTGGATGATGCGTAACAGCTTGGCCTGAAAAGAAAGGCTTGTATCTCCGATTTCATCAAGAAACAATGTGCCGTCCTGGGCCAGTTCAAAGCGTCCCAGCTTTCTTTTTATGGCGCCGGTAAACGCACCTTTCTCATGACCGAACAGTTCGCTTTCCAAAAGGTTGTCATTCAAGGCGGTGCAGTTCAGACCGATAAAGGGCCGGTCCGCATAAACGCCGGAATAATGTATTTTTCGGGCCAAATACTCTTTGCCCGTTCCCGTTTCACCTAAGATAAGTACCGGCACATTCTTGTCTTTTATTTTATCAATTACCTTGTCGATGCTTTTCAATTCAGGATTCAGGCTTTCCAGAAACGAGCCGTAAGTGTGGTTTTTTAAGACCTCTTTCAAACTCAGGTTTTCCCACCGACGCTTAAGCGCCGAATTTTCCTTTTCAATCACCGACAACAGGAGGTCGTCGTCTATGGGTTTGGTGATATAATTAACGGCACCGGAGCGCATACAGGAGACCGCACTCTCAACATCTCCGTATCCGGTAATAATAATCACTGACAATAACGGTTCTTTTTCTCTCAACTCCTTTAAAAGCTCAAACCCGTCTTCCTTGCCCAGCCGCAAATCCAGCAACACAATATGTACGGAGATCGAAGAAAGGATTTCCAGCGCCTGGCTGCGGTTTTCCGCCTCGTAAACAGTATACGCATGAAGGGTTAATATTTTTTTTATCCCGCTGCGCAAACCGGCTTCATCATCAATAATCAAAATATTCATTACATGTCCTTATAAAGCAGGCAGTTTTATCGACACACACGTGCCGCTGCCTTCCTCGGTTTTAATACCCAGTTCTCCGCCGCTGCGCTCAATAATACTATAGGAAATGGAGAGCCCCAGGCCCAACCCCCTTTGATCCGATTTAGTGGTAAAAAAGGGATCGAACACCCTATAGAGATACTCTTCCGAAATACCCTCCCCCGTATCTTTCACATGGATATAGAGATGCCCGTCCTGTTTTTCCGTGTCGATACTGATTTTTCCCCCCATGGTGAGCGCCTGTTCCGCATTCATCAACACATTAATCAGCACCTGTTTAAACGAATCCGCATCGATCCTGGCCCTGGGCAGTTGTTTCCCCAGGCGGAGGGTGACGATAATCTGCTTTTTTTTAAGCTCAAAACGCAGCAGTTCCATGATCTGATTGATCTGACTATTCACATCAATCTCCTCAAAATTATCTCCCCTGCGCGCAAAATTCAATACCTGCCCGATAATCGAACTGATGCGCTTGGTTTCAGACTCAATCCAGCCCAGAGAATCCAGTTTGTCCTCTTTTTTTTCTACGGCCTTAAGGTAATTGACATGTGAGAGAATAGAGCCCAATGGATTGTTTATCTCATGTGCCATACCGGCGGAAATAAGTCCTAAGGCCGCGATCTTTTCCGAAATTAATATTTTTTGCCACAGATGCTCGGTCTTGGTGATATCCTCAACCACAATAAGGGTTTTTTCTTCCACCACGGAAACGGCCAGCGGCATAACCTTGGCCACGAACTTAATCGGTTCGGTACCGGATTTTTCATAGTGAATATTGCTGATATGGCTTTCCGCTTTCAAATTGATCAACGGCAGGCTGTCCAGGTGATTTGGATAACTAAAATTTTCCCTTAACACATTTACAATATCCTTCCCGTTCAACTCATTCTGGCTGACGCCGGTAAGGGAATAAAAATAGGGGTTCGCATATTCAATCAAGCCGTGCTTGTCTACAATAATTACTCCCGCCTGAAGGTTTCTGACAATTAGATCATTGTATCTATTCAAGAATGTAATCTCTTTCAGCTGGCTTTTTATTATCTGCTCCTCTTTAATAAGCTTGCGCACCATGGAATATACGGTCCGGGCCAGAAAGCCGGTTTCGTCTTTTGAATGGAGGTTCAACGGCTCTGTTTTTCCGGTTTCAATATACTGTTTCAACCAGTAGTTCAGTTTAAAAAACGGGGAAATAACCGGGGTGGTAATACCGGCAGCGATAAAAAACGAAGCCACAAGCGTGACAAAGAACAACATTACAAAGAGTTTGCCGATCTCGTCCAGGCGGATCTGATCCGCTATCTGTGATCGCAGGGTAACCAGTGTCAGGTCTCCCGGCAGATTATACGCGATATTTCTCTTATACGCCCGGTACGGCGTATGGGCAATTGTCAGATTGAAGAACTGATCCGGCTGTTGGGAAATATTGAAGGGCGGCAGGTTGGAACAGATAAATTTTTCATTCAAAAACAAAGCCAGAAACACATCAACATTCTTGAACACCGAGTCGAGTAATCGAGCCTCAATTGAGTTTACCAGAATCAGGTAGTATTTACGGTTTTGCCTGCGGATGGTGGTCCCGGTGATGAGAAAAAGCTTTTTTTCATTCAGGTTTGTCTGGGTGAGTACAAACATATTCCGCGCAAAGCGGAAGTTGTGCATATCAAGAAGATGGAGAATATCGGGTATTTCACGCGTAGGATTTTTTACCTGTGCCAATAATCTTTTATGTTGATCCAGGAAATATATCTTGTCGGTCTGCGCCTCACTGAAAAACTTATAAAGGGTCAAATGTATGTAATAAGGAGTAAACCGCTCCTGCGGCATATCCCGGAGCAAAAAAGAAAGAAAAAAGATATTTTGATAAAGCCGGTGCTTCAACTGCTCGAATACCATAGACGCTTCATGATACGCCGTGCTTAATTCCTGATCAGTAGAGGTCGATATCTGGTCCAAAAAGGTAAAATAAACGATAGCCGCAATAAGTGCAATCTGGATAAGTAAGACACAAAACAGGCTTAAAAATAATTTATTCCGCAGCTTCATAGATTTGTTACTCTGTCGTACCCTTTGGTACCGGCGTCGACCGCAAGCAGCGTTCCGTCGTCAACTGCAACAGTATAGCAAAAATAGGGTTACAAGAAAAGTAGCTTAAGCAGCAATTCTTTTTTCAAACCTTTTTTTAATTTCTTGTGTGAGGATTTTTTTTGTACTATGATTAATAGGACAATTATTTTCAAGGAGGCGTTCATGAACCGTCTGAATAAAATAATAGTCTTCTTTCTCTTAGTATTTGTTTTCTCTCCCCTTGCCGCTGAGAATATCAGTTTCACCATTACAAAGGGCGCAAAACTGGTGCTGGAAGACACCTACGGAAAAACCCATTGGGACAATTTGGTTGACCGCGGCCGCATGTTCTATTGTGAGCCATTAATAACTATCGAAGGATTCGCAGATAAGATACGCTTTATTAAAATCCCGGAAATGGAAAAAATTACCCTCGACGTACCGCTTAAGAATTTTTTTAACACAAACAGTGATCTCCTTGTAGGCGGTGCGCTTTATTCAACGCTGAAAAACGGGAAACAGCGGAAGAATTACTGGATAGAGGGTTGTTTCTTTTATGATACAGAAAACGGAGAGGCCGGACTGCGTGTGTTAAACTATTATCTACAGAAACCCGGTTCCGTCACGCGAACGTATTTTGTTCACTGGGACCTGAAAAAAAACGTCATTACCGGGGCTGTCCTGCTGTTGGAAGAAAAACGTATTCCGCACAAGGGGGAGTACGCGTATACGGGACTCTCGCTGCGGGAAATAGGATACAATTATCACACCAAAACATATTATTATGAGATTACCGAAGCCGATATACAGGTAAAACTCAAAGGCAAATACCGGGAATATATCCATACCCGCGACGACCGCTTTCGTTTTTATGGGATAAGCGGCGGCAAAGCCACACCGGTGGTCACGGTAGAATGCGGCAGTTGGAATTCGGTCGGTAGCTATAACCCTGACCTGAATATGTATTTTCTGCCCACCTACAAGGATCCGGGGCAGGTTTACGACAGAAAATATCCGCAAGGATTTCTGGTGGACCTTACGTCCGGCACGTATAAGAAGATTGCCATCCAGCGCCATGCCTACTGGTGTGATTTTAACCCGGCAAAAAACATGCTGTATCACGTATCTTCTTCAAGCGGGAAACTCTGGGCCACGGACATCACCACCGGTAAAAAAACAGCGGAGTTGTACCTGGGAGATGCCGGTGATGACCGCTACCGAAAACTTGCCCTGCGTGATTCGGGGACACTGCTTTTTTACCTGAAGGGAAAGCTTATGGTAATTGATATAAATAATTTCAGTATTCGGCAAACCATAGATCTGCCCAAGCAGTTCAGCCAGTTCAGTGCATCCAGCCCGGCTTATATTCTTCCCGGAGCAAAAGGGTTGATTATCGAAGCCAGAACGGTCCACAATAAAACCACGGGGTTTCTCTATTATTTACGAGAAAAATGATTTCGCTAAAAACGACCTAAATCGCAGTTTAATACCGGAACCGCCGCCCGTCGTCTGTTACTGCGTTTACCGATACTCCTGTGCCCGGTAAAGAATACCCGACGCGGCGTCGTTCTCCAGCAGGGCGGGTACCAGTGCTCCGGGCAGTACCGATTCCACGGCGTTGGGGGCATTTTGCCCTCCCAGATCGGTCCGCAGCCAGCCGGGGTCCAGTAAACTCATCACCACTCCCGTTCCGGACAGATGTCCCGCCAGGTCCTTCACATATTTATCCACCGCGGCCTTGGAGATCGCGTAAGGCGTCAGCTCGGGCTGGTCCTGTATACCGGAGGTTACGTTGATTACCCTGCCGAAGCCGCGTTTTTGCATGCGCGGAACGATAACGTCGCAGATGACAATCAGTGAGATTACGTTAACCGTAAAGCTTTTGTGATAGTCTTCGGGGGGGGCCGTAAACGGGTCGTGCCACGGACTCATGATGGCGGCATTGTTATACAGGATATCAATCCCGCCGCTTGTCTCTTCCGCTTTTTCGGCCAGACGTCGCGCAGCATCCGTGTCCGCCAGATCCGCCTCCAGTTCGCGTACCGTAATACCGCTTTTTTTCAGTTCAGCGGATAGTTCCGCCGTATGAGAAACCGTCCGGCTGTGCAGCACCAGGTTGCAGCCCTTGGCGGCCAGTCCCAGGGCAATCTGCCTGCCCACACCGCGACTGGCGCCGGTGATCAGTGCCCATTTTCCTTTAATATCAGTCATTTCATTTCTCCATTCTTTTGGATTATTTCTTTCTATCATCCACGTAAAATAAAAACAAGGGTGAAACCTGTTTCATGGAAACAGGCCTGAAATATACCGCACCTGCCGGTCGTTTTGCCGGGGACCATTGCCTTACGGTGCGGTCAGCCAATGCTTTAAATCTTTATCCACACTATACTTCATTATGGAGAGATTTCTCAGCCACCTTTCGATATCCTTTTTTTGCGAATGTCTAAAATCAGGCGCCTTAAGCGGCAGGGCATTGGTTACCATTCCCCAGATGCCCGCGCCGATTCCCCCGGCGGCGGTAAATACTTTATAAGACCACATGGTCGCTGCCCAACCCAACCGGTTGTAGGTATCAAAATAGCGCCTCATCATCTTGCCGCCGCCGGCCGCTTTCAGCACAACATTGAACTCGCCCACAAGCAGCGGTACACCGAGCCGCTGAACAAGCGCCCGGTAGCGCGGAACGGTCTCGTTTATAAACGCTTGATGTGTGGCAACCGTGGGTTTTCCATTCCCGAAGAATCCCGGATAGAAATGACAGGTAAGCATAACATTGTCAAGCTCCCGCAGTTCACGGGTCTCATAGAATTCAAGCCGGTTATAATACCCGGAAAAGACAATGATATGCCCGGCATCGACCGCACGAATGGCACGATAACAGCGGAGATTTAATTTCTTCAGTTCATCCTCGGTACCGCCCCAGGGTTCGTTCAAAAGATCATAGGCGCAGATGTTTTTTCGGCTGCGGTAGTGCCGGGCAACCGCTTTCCACAAACGGACGGTGCGTGCCCGGTATGCCGCGGACGACCACAAACGGTTGAAATCAGCCCGCCCGGAATGGTCCCATTTATTCTGAGAACCGGGTGCGCCGTGCATATCGAGGATAACATACAGACCGTACTTTTCGGCCAACGCAACCGCTTTGTCCAGCCAGCGCCAACCGTCCGCCTTGATTTTTCCCGGGTGCCGTTCATCTTCCAAAAGGGTATACCAAAACGGCAGTCTGATTACATTCATATCAAAACTCTTAATTATCCGAAAATCCCGTTCGGTAATATAGTTTTCACGATAGAGATTCATCAGGCGATCTTTCTCTTTGCCGCCGAAACGCCGTTGTAAGACCGCTTCCAGACCGTACTGGTCGGCGATATCGCTGTGTCCCGGTCCGAGCATCCACATTTCCAGCAAAAACCAGTTACCCAGGTTCACACCCCGCAGCAGGACCTGCCGTCCGCTTTCATCTACAATCCGTGTGCCTGACGTATGCAAAAAGGAAAACATCCCCTGTGCACGGTCCACAGTGCCGGCTGCTGTGTTATCGCAGTACACGGAAGCGGCACCCGTTTCCGTGCCTGTGTCCGGGCCCCACGCATCAAGTCCGATTAGGCTCAAGAGAAGAATAATAACGCCAAACCGGGTTATAACTATTTTTATGGCCCTACTCCCTTCTGTAAGTATCTCTGTTGTTATTTTTTTACCGTCACGGCGGAAAGAAAGCTGTCGAATCCCAGGAAAATATAAGGCCGAATATCCTGCCCGGGATCAAAGGACGCAATATCGGAGGTATCAAGCCGGAAGCTTACTCCCACGCCCACGGGCATGCTCACCATGCCCAAACCGATCGTCAGCGTCAGTTCACCCCCCAGATACAGGTATCTTTCCGGATTGAAATACCGGGTATCTATATTGAAGTCCGCCAACATCTCGACATGCAGACCCGCCCCGATCCCGTCCAGGTGGAAGCCTCCCCCAAGGGGCTGGTCCGGCAGAGCCAGGGGAAACAACAGATCTGCGGAGAACAGGGCCCTGCCGGTTGTGCTTTGCGGCTCGGTGTCGAACAGACCGCGGGGCCTGATAACCGGGTATCCAAGCAGCTCCTCAGTAGTATAGCTGGCTTTGGTCCCCAGCTTCAGTACCAGGTGGGGGATAAAAAACGGCAGATTCAACTCCAGCCTGCCCACGGTATGAAAACCGGTCACGCTCTCGGGAAATACCGGCAATGGCACCTGAACCAGTATACTGCCCGTCACGGAAAGCGGTGCGTAGAAATCAAGAATGCCCCCGCTTTGGGAAAATGAAAATGATACTACCGAGAGAAAATCAAGCTCATTTTCGTCGGTCAAGCCGGCATCGCTAAAACCGTTGAAAAAGCCGAAAGACCGGACGGAATAGAGGCGGTAACTGTAACCCAGGCCGCCGGAGAAAACAATGCGGCTGCTTACATCGTCGGATACCGAACCCAGCAAAGGGACGGAGAGCAGCAGGGTATGAGTCATGGTCTGGCGGTAGTAACCGGAGGTATCGGATGAATAGTCAAGGTCCAGGTAATAACTGATATCCGTAATTCCCAGCGCCGTACTTAAGGACAGGGTACCGATCGGCTGCATCACCGCCGGATAAAAGGAAAGTGCGGCACTGTATGAGGTTGTCTGCAGCGGCGACGCACCAAGGACGTATATCCCCCCGCCCAGCAAAAACCGCTGCGGGGAAAGCAGCGTCACATTCGGATACGGAAGCCAGAACTGGAACAGCGGCAGATCACAATAAGCCGTACTTTTCACTTCACCCCATTCCCGCTTCGGCGGAACAGCCTGCGCCGCGGGTAATGCCACGGGTTGATTCAGCAGGTCCCGTCCGGGCATCCGCTTTATACAAAAGCCGCGCCATGAATAGGATGCGTAGAGTAAATCCCCGTCCACCATTTGTCCGGCGAACGCCGCCACCCGGTCACGGCAGACCAATGTCAGACTGCGTGCGGACAGACGGTAGGCATACAGGGCCAGGCTGCCCCCCCTGTCCGAGGAAAAAAGCAGGGTGTCGTTGTCGCCGAATCGGGGATAATATTCCCCGGCATTATCAGGGCCCAACACCACCCGTTTTTTATCGTTGTTATAGCTCCGTAATAATGATTTCTCCTCTCCCTCCATGGCGCGGGTCGGGAGCGGGTAGTCCAGCAGGTAGATGTCGCGCAGGTCCTGCCGCTGCAGGACAAAGGCGATATGCTTTCCGTCCGGGGAGAAAACCGGATTAAAGACACTGCTGCCCGGTTCGGCAAAAAGCAGGCGGCAGCTGCCGGTGGCGGGGTCCACCTCAACCAGACGGGAGCAGGATCCGACCCGCTGCGCGGCCACAAGTTTTCTGCCGTCCGCCGAGAGTGCCGGATGGTAGAGATGGGCGTTTGTGGTAAGACGCACCACCCGCCCGGTCGGGGCGTTGTACAGGTAAAGATCATAAACCACTGCGGAATCTATCTGTCGGAAGCGCTGTGTAACCTCGACGCCCGCATAGACGATCTTGTCTCCCCCGGCGTCCGCGCTGAATGAATAATCATCCGCCAGCCGGGCCCGGACAAGCACCTCTTCCCGTTTGGTGTCGGGATCGAACCGGACCAGCGCCGGACTGCTGTCAAGATCTCTGCGGTACAGGATCCATCCCTTTCGGGTAATGACCGGCAGGGTGTAGTCCCCGAACTTCTCAGGGGTTACCATTTCACCGCCGGGCAGCTGTCTGTCGTGAGCATAACGCTGTTCCAGCTCCTGTTTCATCTGTGCGTAGAGTTCCACCGCATCATGACCGGTTACCTCCTTTATGGCCTGCCACGGTCCGAACAGCGGTTGTGCCGCAAACTTTTCATTTATCTTGCGGAATACGTCCTCTCCGTATTTCTCCCTCAAAAAGTGAATAAAAATATAACCGGCGACATAGATCCTGCCGGGCGGGGGAAAAGCCGAAGAATATTCCGCCTGATCAAGGGTAAAAAAATGGTCCTCAAGCAGCGGGGCCTTGTAATATATCTCAAAAAACGGGTTTCGTCCCCGCCCCCCCTTTGAAAAAATGGTTTCCGTATTGGTGGTAATTCCCTCTATCATCCAGCCGGGCAGAAAAAGGGCGTCGCCGCCTATGACCCCTTCTCCGAAAATATAGGACAGGTTCTTAAACAAACCCGCTTCGTATCGCAGGTGAACATAGTGGGTCAACTCATGAACCAGTAATATACGCAGCCAGTTCTCATACCCCGCCCCCAGCCAGGGTGAGATGGGAGAAGAAACATAGAGGCCGATATGGTGCGGGGGAAAGGTATAATATCCATTGGCAATATCCGTATTGCCGAAAAGCACACAGATTATCTGCCGCGGGTATGACCCAAAAAAACCGGTGACCTCTTTATAGACATCCTCACAGAATCCGACAAGTTCCTTCACCGCCTGCAGGTTTTTTTGCTGATAGATAAAAACAAAATGTTCGGTAACGGTTTGTTTCCAGGTTAAGCTGTCATCGGCGGACATTGCGGATGCGGCCGCCAGCAGAAAAAAAAAGACTGCAACAAGAAATCTAGGCTTCAAGCTCCCCGGCCCTTTCGGCTGCCGCGCATACGGCCTTGATCACCGCGTTGGTGAATCCGTGTTCTTCCAGGGCCCAAACGCCCTTGATGGTGGTTCCGGCCGGTGAGATAACCTTGCTTAAATATTCGATCGGATTTCTGCCGGAAGAACCCAAAACCGCAACCGCTCCCTCAAGCGTGTTGATCGCGATCTTCAGTGCCTCATCGTACTTCAGTCCGCTCTGTACCCCGCCCAGGGCCAGGGCATGCACAAAGGAAAACACAAAGGCAATACCCGACCCCGACAACCCGGTGATCGCCGGCATAAGATTTTCAGAGAGTTGATAGGGAGTGCCGATCGCCCGGGCGATATCAATGCACTCATCACGGAAAACAGTGTCCGTATCCGGCCCCGGTGCAATTCCGACGGCCGCGCAGCCGGCGGAGGCCGCCAGGTTCGGCATAAACCTGACCACCTGTTTTGTTCTCAGGGCTTGGATAAAATACTCGGTTTTTTTTCCGGCCACCACGCTGATTATTTTTTTACCGGCGGCCGGGCCTTTTATTTCGGATATCAGGGCGGGAAGCTCCTGCGGTTTAACGGCGATGACGATAATGTCCGCCTTGCCTACCAGGTCCCCGGTGCCGACAACCCGCAGTCTGCCCTCCGTTTCAGCCAGGCGTGCCCTGCTTTCCGTCTGCTCGGAGACAAGCAGCTCATAGGTCTTTCCACGGTCCGCCAGTCCCTTACAGAAGGCGGAGCCCATATTGCCGTATCCGATGATACCGATAATTTTCATATAATGCGTTAGTTCAGCGGCATGGGATTACACAGATTATCCCTGCAGTCCGCCACCCTTCCGCAGTTAAAACAGATATACTGCGGCTCGTGTGTCAGTTCTTTTATCCGCTCGAACAGTTCCTTGCTGGCCAAGACACAGAGATGTCCCTGGTGATCTCCCTTGCATTCCTTTTCGCTCATAACCGCTTTCCTTTCAGTTCTAATGTTCTTTTACAATAAAATCATGAAAGCCCAGATCATGCAAGATCTTTTTGGTCTCATCCAGGGATTTTTTTGATACCTGGTCTACATACACCCGGTACAATCCGTTTTTGGTGGTCTCAATAAAAACCTTCAGTTTTTTGGCCGTTATCCGCTTTTTAGTGCGTTCCGCATTCCCGGCTTCCCTGAACGCGCCTACCTGGATACGGCAGGTCTGCGTGCTGCCGGTGATATGATCCTGTTCGGGATTCTTTTCCCCAGTATTTTTTACCACCTCCAGCCGCACCGGGATCACCCCGGAATTAAGCATGTTCAATGCTTTTGCCGCGGCCTTGGAAAGATCTATGATCCGGCCCTTGCGAAAGGGCCCGCGGTCATTGATCCTGACGATGACGCTTTTCTGGTTGTAAAGGTTGGTCACCTTGACCAGCGTATTAAACGGCAGGGTGTTATGGGCCGCGGTCAGGTCATTGGTATTGAACACCTCCCCGTTGGCCGTTTTTTTCCCATGGAAATCCCCGCCGTACCAGGAGGCCAGCCCCCACTGGTCAGCGTAAATTTGTGTAATTCCCAATATAAGGGCAAGTAACAGTATTATCCGCTTTTTCATATTCAAATTATCGACTGTCACAGGCATATACTTAGGGCGGTGATTGTAAATTTGCCGTAACAAGGAAATGCCGATTGCATAAAACAGGCAACTTCTTTATACTCTACCATCTATGAAAAACCAGGTACTCCATTGGGCGGACACGTTCGCCCTGCAAATAATCAATAAAAAGGGGGAAAAACCCCTGTATGTATGCGCGGCCGGCATTACACCGTCCGGCACCGTTCATATCGGTAATTTCCGTGAAATGATTTCCGTAGACCTGATCGTCCGCGCCCTGCGCGATATGGGAAAACAGGTCCGCTTTATCTTTTCCTGGGACGATTTTGATGTGTTCCGCAAGGTGCCCGCCAATATGCCGCAGAAAGAAATGCTGCAGACCCACCTGCGCCGGCCCATCACCGTGGTACCCGACCCTTTCGGTGAAGAAGAGAGTTACGCCCGGCATAATGAACAGGAGGTGGAAAAACTGCTGCCCCT
>Ga0315542_1000967_pt1 | contig 18112 bp, 11 predicted proteins | sample SalMarSW160120MG_FD_202541 | JGI IMG/M metagenome (GOLD analysis project Ga0315542, IMG submission 202541) | Salt marsh sediment microbial communities from the Plum Island Ecosystem LTER, Massachusetts, United States - Salt Marsh Sediment SW1601-20 ...
TCGTCCTGCCGGTCCATCACCGTTGCGGCCAGGTCGTCGTCGAGGAGCAGGTTGGGCAGGTCCGGTCGCCGCGCGTAGGCGGCGCGGATGGGGCGCAGCAGCGCCGCCCGGATGATGCAGCCGCCGCGCCAGATGCGGGCCACGGCCTCGAGATCGAGGCTGTACTCGCGCTTTTTGGACGCGACGGACAGCAGGGCCATGCCCTGGGCGAAGGTGACGACGAAGGCGGCAAGGAGCGCACCCTCGAGTCGTTGCACCAGCTCCTCGCTGTCCCCGTCGTAGCTGGGCTTCGGCGCACCGAGATGGGCCGCGACCTGGCGGCGCAGCTCGTCCCGGGCCGAGAGATCGCGCATGATGACCGCGATGTCGATGTTGGGCGCGGGGACCTGGAGGTCCAGGGCGCTCGCCGACGTCCACATCCCGGTGCCCTTCTGGCGGGCCGCGTCCAGGATGACGTCGATCAGGTCCCCATCCGTCTTGTCGTCCTTCTGGGCGAAGATGTCCGCGGTGATCTCCATGAGGAAGCCGTTGAGGTCACCCTCCGACCACTTCTCGTAGATGAGGTGGAGGCGGCGGTTGTCCAGGCCGAGGCCGCGCCGCATGAGGTCATAGCTCTCGGCGATGAGCTCCATGAGGCCGTACTCGATGCCGTTGTGGACCATCTTCACGTAGTGGCCGGCGGACCCCGGTCCGAGCCAGGTCACGCAGGGCTCCCCGTCCACCTTGGCGGCTGCGGCCTGGAGGATCTCGCGGACCTGCTCGTACCCCTCCCTGGGACCGCCGGGCATCATGCTCGGGCCGCGTCGGGCGCCCGCCTCGCCGCCGGAGACGCCCATGCCCAGGTAGTGGATGCCCTTGCCCGCGAAGCGTTCGCTGCGGCGGTCGGTGTCCGGGAAGTGGGAGTTGCCACCGTCGATGATCACGTCACCCCGCTCCAGGTGAGGCTCGAGCTCGTCCAGAACCGAGTCCACCGGCTTGCCGGCCGGCACCAGCAGCATCACGGCCCGAGGCGTGGCGAGGTGGTCCATGAACGAGCCCAGGTCGCGGGCGCTGAGCACTCTGTCGCTGTCCCCCTCCCTGTCGAGCGCGTCGACCTTGTCCAGGTCCTTGTCGAATCCGGTCACGGTGAATCCGTGGTCGGCGATGTTGAGCATCAGGTTGCGGCCCATCACGCCAAGCCCGATCATCCCGATGTCCGCTCTCCGCTCCGCCATGTCGTGTTCTCCCTTCCCTGTGTCACCTCGGACTGTGTGGGGCAGCTCTGTTCGTCGGCCGTGAGGACGCCGTTCCGCCGGTGGAGGCGAGCGCTCCTGCCGGTGGCGCGGTGACGGCACGCACCGAGCGCAGCGTCTCTTTGCTCCAGCATGTACGACGGTCGAGCACCGCGGTGCATTCCCTGCGGCAACGCGGCCGTCACGGCCCGTATCTTGGCAGAGACCGGGGCCGTGGAGGATCCCTGGGTGGTTCCCCCTCGACCGATTCCGGGGCTCCCCCGGCACCGGGTGGTCTCGTTGTCATCCGGATGAGTCCATCGGATGCGGTCGCCGCCAGGCTGATCCGTCGTCCCACACGGTCGTGCTCCAGCTCCCGATGCCGAATGGGGGGGTGACCTCCCGGCAGGACGGGCGTTGGGGGAGTCTCCGAGGGCGGTCGTCTCGGGAATGGGCGCCACGAGGCCGGTGCTCTCTCGATCAGGATCGCCGGGAGGTGCAGTGGAGCGGGCACGCGTCGTAGTGACCGGACTCGGAGTCGTCTCCCCCGTCGGGCTCGACGTGGAGAGCACCTGGTCGGGCCTTGTCGCGGGTCGCGCCGGGGTCGGTCCCATCTCCCAGTTCGACGCCTCCGAGCTCGACGTGCGGATCGCCGGCGAGGTTCGGGGGTTCGACCCCACGCGCTTCATGGAGCCCAAGGAAGCCCGCCGCACCGATCGCTTCACCCAGTTCGCCCTGGCCGCGACCGCCGAGGCCCTGACGATGGCCGACCTCGTCGTCGACGAGGCCTCCTCCCACGAGGTCGGCGTGATCGTCGGCGCCGCGGTGGGCGGAGTGTGGACGTACAACCGGGAGGTGGAGGTCCTCGCCCGACGCGGTGCGCGGGCGGTCAGCCCCTTCCTGATCCCATCCATCTCGGTGGACGCGCCGGGGGTGCAGATCGCGCTCCGTTACGGCTGCCGCGGTCCCAACCACTCGGTCTCGTCCGCCTGCTCGAGCGGGGCGGACGCCATCGGCACGGCCGTGGATACCATTCGCCGTGGCGACGCCCGGGCCATGCTGGCCGGCGGCTCTGAAGCGGCCATCACGCCCATTGCCCTGGCGGCGTTCTCCAGGATGCGGGCACTGTCCAGGCGCAACGACGAGCCGGAGCGTGCGTGCCGGCCCTTCGACGCCGACCGCGACGGGTTCGTCATGGCCGAGGGCGCGGCCATCATGGTGCTCGAGGATCTTTCCTGGGCCCAGGCGCGGGGGGCGCAGCCGCTGGTGGAGCTGGCCGGCTACGGGGCGACCGCGGACGCCGCCCACCTCACCAGCCCCGACGAGAGCGGTGAGAGCGCCGCCCGGTGCATCCGACGTGCTCTTGAGCGTGCGGGTGTGGCCCCCGAAGAGGTGTCCTACGTCAACGCCCACGGGACCGGCACGCCCACCGGCGATCCCATCGAGGCGCGGGCGATCCGGCTCGCCCTCGGAGGGCATGCGGACCGGGTCCCGGTCAGCGCCAGCAAGTCCATGACCGGCCACCTCCTGGGCGCTTCTGGGGCCATCGAGGCGCTGATCGCGGCGCAGGCCGTGCGCGCGGGCGTCATCCCTCCCACGATCAACCTGGACCACCCCGACCCGAGCTGCGACCTCAACCTGGTGTCCGGCAGGAGCCGCGAGGCGCCGGTCGACGTCGCCATCAGCACCTCTTTCGGCTTCGGCGGCCACAACTCCTGCCTGGTCGTACGCAAGGTTCACTCTCACTGACCCAGGTCCGCGCCCCCGTCCAAGTTCCGATCCACGTCGTCCGACCGCAGCGGCAGCGGCAGCGACCACGATCAGCGGCGGTGATCAGCGACGGCCTCGGCGGACGGGAAACCGCGGCCAGCGTCCAGTGATCAGCATCCCCTCACGTCTCTGGATATTATGCTGACCATGCCGCCGCCCACGGATGATCCGGCGTCTCCGCGCAGAGCCCCTACTGGGCGGTGGGGTCGTCCACGAACCCTTCGGGGTCGACCTCCCTCTCGGCGGGCAGGCGGGCCATGAAGCCGAGGATCATCTCCTGGTGCTGGACCTCCTGAGCACGGAGATCCTCGAACAGCTCCCGTACATCGCCCTCCTCCACCTTGCCGAGCGCGCTGTCGTAGAACCGGTAGGCCTTGCGCTCCGCCTCCAGGGCTACCTCGAGGGCATGTCGCGGTGACATGAAGGCCCGCACCTCCTCGTACTCGGGAGCTTCCACCTCGATGACGAGGCTGGAGTCCGCCGTGACCTCCTCGTCGTTGAACAGGGCCTTGCGACGCCGGCCCAACCGCACGGCGTGGTTGTGCTCGATGGCGGCCAGCTTGTGGAAAAACTCGGCGGCCTCGTCGGTGTGGTGCGTGCGCATCTGGTCGGAGAACTCACGGTAGCGCTGCTCGGCCTCCTCCTCCACGAAGACGGCCAGGTCGAGCATGTCTCGCAGGGAGATGTCGGCGAAGTCGATCTCAGGGCTCATGGGTGGCCTCCAGTCGTGGAGCAGGCTGCCCTCTGAGAGCCCTCTTGTCAAGAAGTGCATCCCTCCACCAGGCGTGCCGGCCTCCGGGGAGGAACCACCTTGCCGTCTTGTCCATGCACCGGACGCGACCTCCCTGCACGGCTGAACCGGGCAGGCATGGAGCGCGAGTCGATGGAGTCATGGTGGTTCCACCGGGTGTGGAATGGGGGATGTTCCGATGTCGTTGACATGCCTCGGGCACGCCAAAATAATCAGGAGTCGTTCGAGTTCTGCTCCACGGGAACTAGCGAACCGGTCTCAGCAGAGTGCGCTGTGTGTGGGGTCCAGGCGGGAGGGGGCCGAGGCGTGAGTGTGACACCGACAGCTCCGGCCGAGGAGCGCATGGGCACCGGGGTGCCCGGCTTGGATCACATCCTGCACGGCGGCCTGCCTGCGGGCAACGCGTACCTGGTGCACGGCGGACCCGGGACCGGCAAGACCACCCTGGGCCTGCACTTCCTGCGCGAGGGGGTGCGGCTGGGGGAACGAGCGCTGTACGTGACCCTCCTGCAGACGCCCGAGGAGCTGCGCTCGGCGGTCGCCTCCCACGGCTGGACGCTGGAGGGGATCGAGCTCTTCGAGTTCCCGACCCGGGTGAGGAAGGCGGCGGTGGAGGAGCAGACCCTGTTCACCGCCGAGGAGATCGAGCTCGGTGAGGCCGTGGACGCCATCCTCGAGGCCGTTGAGAGGCTGCGTCCGCAGCGTCTGGTGGTGGACTCGGTGGGGGAGCTTTCCCTGCTCGTGGAGAGCACGCACCGGTTGCGCCACTACCTGCTCAAGCTCAAGTTGAAGCTGCACGAGGCGGGCTGCACATCGCTGCTGGTGATGGGCGACGTGGCGGGGGCCGAGTCGTACTCCGTGGAGACCCTGGTGCACGGGGTGATCGCCCTCTCCCAGGAGGCTCCGGCCTACGGCAGCCCGCGCCGCCGCCTCGCGATCAGCAAGATGCGGGGGCTCGACTTTTCCGGCGGCTATCACGACTTCTGCATCCGCACCGGCGGCATCGACGTCTTCCCGCGAACCGAGGTCGGGAAGGGCCGCTCCCAGCGGCGCCTGGAGACCGTGGCCAGCGGCAACCGGGAGCTGGACGCACTCCTGGGAGGTGGGCTGGAGGGAGGCACCTCCTGTCTGTTCACCGGCACCACCGGCGCCGGCAAGAGCACCCTGGCCAGCCTCTACGCCATGTCCGCCGCCGCCCGTGGCCACCGTTCGGTGGTCTTCTGCTTCGACGAGCGCCGGGAGACGTTCCTGCGCCGGGCCGCCGGTCTCGGCATGACGGCCATGGCCGACCACGTGGAGCGGGGGGTGATCGACCTGCGCCAGGTCAACGTCGGCGAGCTCTCCCCGGGCCAGTTCGCCCATCAGCTGCGGCAGGCCGTGGACGCCGAGGAGGCAAGAATCGTCGTCATCGACAGCCTCAGCGGATACGTCCAGTCCATGCCCGGTGGCGGCGAGCTGGTGATCCAGCTCCACGAGCTGCTCAGCTACCTGGCGGCGGCCGGGGCGCTGACCCTCATGGTGGTCGCCACCCACGGCCTCTTCGGCACCGGCGACCAGGTGATCGACGCCTCCTACCTCTCCGACACGGTGGTGCTGCTGCGCCACTTCGAGGCCATGGGTCAGACCCGGCGCTGCATCTCGGTCCTCAAGAAGCGCTATGGATTCCACGAGTCGACCATCCGCGAGCTGCGCATGGTCCCCGGCGGCGTCGATCTCGGGCCACCCCTGGAGCGCTTCTCGGGGCTGCTCACGGGGCTGCCCACCTACCACGGCTCACAGCGTGAGCTGTTCCCCGCGGAGGATGTGGAAGGGGTGCACACCCGTGACGACGCCTGAGCCCCTGACGGCTGCCGCGGAGGGTTCGGTGCTGGTGCTCACACCCACCGGAAGGGACGCGGCGGTGGCCTGCGAGCTCCTGGAGGAGGCGCACGTGCAGGCGGCGCGCTGCGCCAACGTGGCCGAGCTCATAGCGCGGATCGAGGCCGGCGCCGGCCCGGCGGTGATCGCCCAGGAGGCGCTGGACGAGGCAGGCTGCGAGCGTCTGCGCTCGGCCCTGGAGGCCCAGCCGAGCTGGTCCGATCCACCCCTGGTGCTCTTCGCGGACAACGGCCGCCGCCGGCCCGGCCTGCGCTCTCTGACCCGACGCCGCAACACCACCGTCCTGAGGCGCCCGGTCCAGATGGCCACCTTTCTGACAGTGGTCCGCGCGGCGGTGGAGTCCCGCCGCCGCCAGTACGAGGTGCGGGACCTGCTCCTCGAGCTGAGGTCCTCCAACGATCGCCTGCAGCGGCGGGCGAGGCAGCTGCAACGTCTCACCCTGGAGGTTGCGGAGGCCGAGGAGCGAGAACGGCGGCGGCTCGCCGAGGTGCTGCACGACGATCTGCAACAGGTCCTCGCGGGTGCGAAGTTCCAGCTCGGGGCCATCGCCGCCCGCGCCGTCCGCGGTGAGGACGTGGGCGACGCCGTCGAGGCGGTGGAGGGGTTGCTTGATGAGGCGGTGGTGATGAGCCGCGGGCTCTCCCGCCGACTCGGACCATCGGCCTTGCGCGGCGCCGGCCTCATGGCTCTCCTGGAGTGGCAGGCCCGCCAGGTCGGCGAGCTGCACGGGCTGCGGGTCGAGGTCACGGGTCCCGACGACGAGGAGCTGGACGACGATCGCGTCAACCGGTTCCTGGTGCGCGCCGTGCAGGAGCTCCTCTTCAACGTGGTGAAGCACTCCAGCTGCGATCTCGCCCAGGTGGAGGTGCGGTGCCTGGGCGGGCGCATCCGGGTGGAAGTCCGGGACCGCGGCCGGGGTTTCGACCCCGCTGAGCTCGACGAGGCGGACGCCGGCACCGACGGTCTCGGGATGTTCAGCATCCGCGAGCGCCTGGATCTGTTGGGGGGCGGCATGGAGATCTCGAGCGCTCCGGGGGCGGGCACCAGCGTGCGCCTCGAGCTGCCCTATGCGGATGAGGCACGGGACAAGGCGGCCGATGCGGAGCGCGAAGACGATGCGCTGTCGCCCCAGACCGCGCCCAGGGAGGGGGACGATGTGAGGGACGAATCCATGATCCGGGTGCTTCTCGTGGACGACCATCGACTGATGCGACACGGCCTGCGCACCCTGCTCGAGAATCATGGTGGCATCGAAGTGGTGGGGGAGGCCGACGATGGCCAGCAGGCCGTGGAGCTGGCGGACGCCCTGGAGCCTGATGTGATCGTGATGGACGCCGCCATGCCGGTGATGGACGGCCTGGAAGCGACCCTGAGCATCAAGGCTCGTCATCCGGATGTGCGGATCATCGGGCTGTCCATGTTCGAGGAGGGGGAGATGGCGCAGCGAATGTTCGACGCCGGCGCCGATGCGTTCCTCAACAAGGCGGGTCCCAGCGAAGCCCTCGTCGCCGCCATTCGCGGCGAGAAGCACCAGGCCTGACGCGCACCGGGGCGGCGGTCAGCTGACCCCCGGCCCCGCGTCCGTGCCCGCGTCCATCTCCGATGCAACGTCCGCAGCAGCGATCGGCGGCAGCGACGGCGTCGGTGATCAGCGACCGCGGCAGGGTCAGCGATCAGTGACAGCGATCCGCGCTCCCGGCGCGTGTCTCGAGAGGCGGTGCCAGGCACCGTTCGGGAAGCGGCGCACCACCGTCTTTGAGCGCACGACCCGGTGCCAGGCACCGGCCCGCGAGTTGGACACGCGAGAGGCACTCGCTTCGGCGGCACCAGAGAGGGTGCCAGGCACCGTCACGATCGAGCCGAGAAGGGTAGGGGCCGCATCTTCAACGGTGCCTGGCTCCCACTCCTCAGTTCGCCTTCTCGCCAACCGGCACCACCACCGGTGCGGCGGCGGGCAGGACGCCGATCTCGAGGCGCGACGGATGGGCGGCTGTCCGCCACACCCGGTGCGTGGCCTTCACGAAGTCCTCGGGCCTCGCCTGGAAGATGTTGGGCACCCAGCTCTGGGGATTGCGGTCGAACAGGGGGAACAGGCTGGACTGGACCTGCACCATCACGCGGTGGCCGCGCAGGAAGGTGTGGAGCACGTCCTGCAGGGGAATCACCACCTCCGTGATCTTCCCGGGCTCGAAGGGCTCGGGGTGCTCGTAGGAGGCGCGATAGCGGCCCCTGAAGATCTCGGAGCGCACCATGCGCTGGGTGCCCCCCCGGTCGGTGCCGCCCGCGTCGGGGTCATGGCCCGGGAGGCGCCCCGGATACTCGTCCACCAGCTTCACGACCCAGTCCGCGTCGCGGCCGGTGGTGGCGACCCAGAGGTGGGCGGTGAGGGGCCCGGCCACGGTGAGATCCTCCTCCAGGGGCGGCGAGCGGAACACCAGGACGTCCGGGCGGTGGGCGGCGAAGCGCTGGTCCTCCACCATGTACTCCGCGTGCCAGGCGGTGGTGACCGCCGGCGTGTAGGGCACCGGGTTGGCCGGGTCGCTCACGAACTCCTCGAAGTCCTCGGCGTCGCCGACGGTGGGCGCCTCGAAGGCGAGGGCGCCGTGCTCCCGCAGGTAGAGGGTGCGTTCCTCGAGCCCCGTCGGAGGCCAGTGGGCGAACTCCCGCCAGCGGTCCGCCCCGGTCTCGAACATCCATGCCTCGGGCAGGTCGAGGTCTCCCTCACCCTTCAGGTAGTGGCGGAAGAAGGGCACCATGGCCCGTGCCCGGAAGACCTCGGCAGTGGGGAAGCCGAAGTCGGCGTCCCCCAGGGTCCGTCCGTCCTGCCGCAGCCAGCCGCCGTGGCGCCATGGACCCATCACCAGGACGTTGAAGATCCCCGGGTTCTGCGCCTCCACCGCCTGGTAGGTGTGGAGCGAGCCGTACAGATCCTCGGCGTCGAACCACCCACCCACCGTCATCACCGCGGCGCTGATGCGCCTCAGATGGGGCAGGATGGCGCGGCTCCGCCAGAAGGAGTCGTAGTCGGGGTGGCGCGCCATCTCGGTCCAGAACGCCACGTCGCCCTTGAGCAGGTCGCGGTCCACGTTGGCCACGGAGCCCAGGTCCAGGAAGAACTGGTAGCCGTCGGGCGTGGGAAAGTCGAAGCGCGTCGGCCACTCGGTGGTGGGCGCCGGATGGGGGTGGCCGAACCAGGCGAAGAAGGGGAACGACAGGGAGAGGGTGAAGGCTCCGTGGTGGTGCATGTCGTCGAAGAACCAGTCGGCGATGGGCGCGTTCGGGGATACCGCCACCAGGGCCGGGTGGCTGTCGATGGCGCCGGCCGAGGTGTAGAAACCCGGGTAGGAGTTGCCCCACTGGCCGACACGGCCGTTGTTGCCCTCCACGTGCTCGAGCAGCCACTCGATCGTGTCGTAGGTGTCGGTGCTCTCGTCGGTGTCTTTGGGCGAGCGCCGACCCTCCAGGTGCGGGCGCATGTTGACGAACTCGCCCTCGGAGAGGAAGCGGCCCCGCACGTCCTGGCACACGAAGATGTAGCCCTCGGCCGGGAACTGCTTGGTGGGGCCGAGGTGGTCGGGGTACCGGTCGGCGCCGTAGGGTCCACAGCTGTAGGGCGTGCGCAGCATCAGGAAGGGGTAGGCGGTGGCGTGGTCGTTGGGGACGTACACGGCCGTGTACAGGGCGATCCCGTCGCGCATCGGCACTCGGTACTCGTGCTTCTCATAGTGAGAGCGGATGAAGTCCGCCAGCTCCTGATCGCGCTCCTCGACCTGGGCGTGGAGGGTGGCCACGCTCAGGATGCACAGGACCGCCAGAGAGAGAGACCGTGCTCCACGAAGGGGATGCGTGCCGTCCGCCGCCATGTTCGACCTCCTGATCGGCTCGTCCCCCCATCCTAACGCGGCGTGTCGGCGCCCCTCGCGACCAACGCCGCCGACGGCTCCGGGGGACAGGAGCCGCCCCTGGGATGGAGACGAAATGGCGATGTCACGGCAGGCGTTGGAGAGGGGGATGAGACAGCCCGCTGCACGTCCGCGAACGTGCCGCGTGTCGCCCCCGTGGTTCGCAGCCGCCGCGCCGCCACCTCCTCCCGCCACAGGTCGTGGCCGGCGATGGTGACGTTGCCCGCGGTCGGCGCCTCGACGCCGGCCGCGAGCTTGAGGAGGGTGCTCTTGCCGCAGCCGTTGGGCCCGAGCACCAGGGACAGGCCGGTTCCGAGGTCGAGGTCCGCTCCCCTCAGGACCTCCGGGCCCCGGGCGTAGGCGAAGGACACGCCGGTGAACGTGATCACGTGCCGCTCCACGACAGCGGGTCGCCCACGGCCAGGTGCTCGAGCTCGTTCCACTGGCTCGCGCTCCGGTGCTGCTCAGCACGTTTCGCCGCCAGCGCCGCCACGGGAGTCAGCGCCAGGGCCGCCACCGCCAACCATGGAACGAGGGTCACCAGCATCCCGGCCAACACTCCTTCCGCCACCAGCGGTGCGGAGGCGCCCCAGGCTCTGGTCCGAGGCTTCCGGATGGCCGTCGCCCCGCGCAGAGCCAGGAGCGGGGAGGTCGCGAGCAACGCGGGCAGCGCTCCGGGGGCCAGAGCGGCTGCCGCCGCCGTCACCGGCACCGTGGCCGCCAGCAGGAGGGCGGCGTCATGGCCGGCCCGTGTCAGTGCCGACCACGGCAGCGAGCGAACCCAGGGCCACTGCGGTCGCCGCGTCGCCAGGTGGTCGACGAGCCAGGCGATGACCAACACCGCCGCCGTGACCCCGGCGAGGCGTGCCGCGCCCACGCGGTGAGCGGGTAGAAGCGCGTTGTTGTGCACGAACAACGCCGCCGGCAGCAGGGCTGGCACCGCCAGGCACCAGGCCGCGAAGACCCGCCAGCGCAGTGCCCGCCAGGACGTCGTGGCCGTCAGCCGGAGCGCGGCCCAGGCACCTCTGGGGGCCCTCGCGGTGCCGACTGGATCGCCTTGGTGTTCGACCGGAGCACGGCCCGTCACCACACCTTGAAAAGGGCCCGCGGTGATCTCTGCGACGGCGAGCAACGCCAGGGCTGCGCCGAGGACGGGAAGGGCTCCGCTGAAGGCGCCGACGGCGGCCGCGACAGCCAGGAGCCGAGCGCCGCCGCGCTGCACCTGCAGCACCGCGAGGCACGATCCCCAGGCGCACGGAACGACGCCGATCAGGCGGACCAGGGACGGACCGGGGGCGGCGCTCCAGGCCACGATCCCGGTCCCTCCGAGGAGCACGAGGAGCGGCGCCTGGGCCGCCACGAGGCCGGCGGTCAAGGCGCGGCGGTGGGCCACTCCGTCCGCCGGGAGGTGACGGATCCAGCCGCGGAGGCCCAGGGAGAGACGGCGCAGCGCGAAAGCGGCGAGCGCCGTCGAGAGGACGGTGGCCAGCAGGCCGGCGGTGAGGGAGGGCGCGGGAGGGAAGAGGAGGGCGACAAACGGGGCGACGACCACGGCAGGGCTGCCGTACAACACCGCGACCGCGGCCGCCGCAGCGAGGATGGGCGAGAGCATCCGAAGCGCAACCCGCACTCCGACCTGGAGATGGAAGGCGAACAGGGAGGCCGCCACCATGTCGTGATCATACGGGAGTCCGGTCGCAATGGGATCGATGGCCCGGGACAGGTGGTTTCCGTGGTCGGGCCGCAGTGCCTCGGTGGGGCCGGTAGGGCGCAGGCCGACCGCCGCTCTGACGGGTGACGCACACGCGATTGGTATGACATCTCCTTGAATCTATATGAGAAAAAGTCTCCCCACGGGAGCCCTGGCAGGAGTAGAATCAGTGCTTGTGAAGCAGTGCACTTGCCCCCCCCGGCCGGCCGGGACCCGTCCTCGAGCGGCGACCGCCTGCGCCCACCGACCCTCGAGCCTCGGGCCGCGTGGTGCGTGCCGAGCCGCGGCGCCGGGGACCCCGACGGCGCCGGCCGGGCGGAGAGCCCCGTCGGTGGTGAGGTGCGGTCCACTAGGACAGGCGGTGCCATGAACCCCGGGCCGGTGACCGGCGCCGCGGTCGGAGCCCACTCCGACGCCGCCGTCGAGGATCCCGGCCTGGCCACCCAACGGGCCATCCTGGAACGTCCGGCGATCAGCATCCGGACCCGCATCGCGGGCGGCTTCGTCCTCCTGTTCCTGTTCATGGCCGCCATCACCGGCGCCGCGGTCGTGTTCGTCTCCAACGTCACCCAGAAGATGCACTTCCTGGAGCGGGCCGGGAGCTACCTGTTCGAGATCCAGCAGGCCCGTCGCTTCGAGAAGAACTTCTTCCTCTACGGCACCAATCTCGAGGACGCCCTGGCCAACATCCACACCGCCGAGTCGGAGCTCGAGCGGATCGCGGACCAGGCCTGGCCGGGGATCTCGGACGCTAGGTACACCAGCATCATGGACGGGCTCACTGCGTACGAGGACCTCCTGTACGAGCTGCGCGCGCTGCGGATGGAAGGGGGCGCCAGGGCGGCCGGCGAGCGGCGCACTATCGAGGCCAGGTTGCGCAAGGCGGGGGCGCGGATCCTGTCCGACGCCGAGGAGATGAACGACCAGGAGCGGATCGCGATGCACGCGATGCTCCATACGTCGATGTTAGGCGCGGTGGGCTTCTTGGCGCTGATGGTGGTGGTCATGGCCCTCGTCGGCGTGCTGCTGTCGCGGGCGGTCGTGGCGCCCCTGGGCCGCTTCGTCGCCTACGCCCGGCGCATCGGCGACGGCGACTACTCCCCGGTGACCCCGATCCGCCGGTTCCGGGACGAGTTCTCCGACCTGGCGGTGGCCTTCAATACCATGCTGCGCCAGCTCCAAGAGCACCAGGAGCAGCTCCTGCAGGCGGGCAAGATGGCGGCAGTGGGGACCCTGACCTCGGGCATCGCCCACGAGCTCAACAACCCCCTCAACAACATCGGGCTCACCACCGAGGCGCTCATCGAGAACCTGGAAGACTACTCTCCGGAAACCAAGCTCAAGATGCTCAACCAGATCGACACCCAGGTGGAGCGGGCCTGCGCGACGGTGCGCAACCTCCTTGACTTCACCCGCAAGGACCAGCCGGTGTTCACCACGGTGGCGGTGAACGACGCGCTGCGGTCCACCCTCAACCTTCTCGGCAACGAGCTCTCCCTGGGGCAAATCGAGCTCGAGCAGGATCTCGGTGAGGACCTGCCCCTGGTGGCGGCCAACCCGCGCCACCTCCAGCAGCTCTTCCTCAACCTGCTGCTCAACGCCATCGACGCCATGCCTGAGGGGGGCCCGCTCAGCATCCGCACCTTCCTCGACGAGGACGGCTCGGTGCGGATCGACGTCGCCGACAGCGGCGTCGGCATCCCTCAGGAAAACCTGGACAAGATCTTCGATCCCTTCTTCACCACCAAGGAGCCGGGGCGGGGCACCGGCCTCGGCCTGTCGGTGAGCTTCGGGATCGTGGAGCAGCACGGCGGCCGCATCGCGGTGCAGAGCAAGCCCGGGGTGGGCACGACCTTCTCCGTGTCGCTGCCGCGCGCCACCGACCAGCCCTCGAACCGATCGGAGGAGACACGGCGACCATGAGCTTTTCCCTCTTCCTTCCCATCGCCGGCAACGCGGTCAACATCTTCCTGCTGCTGTCCCTGGGATGCGTGGTGGGCATCCTGTCGGGCCTCTTCGGGGTCGGCGGTGGCTTTCTCATGACCCCACTGCTGATGATGATCGGCATTCCGCCCACGGTGGCCGCGGCGTCCGACTCCAACCAGATCGTGGCCGCTTCGGCGTCCGGATCCTACGCCCACGCCAAGGCCGGCTCCGTGGACTTCAAGATGGGGGTCCTGCTCCTGATCGGCGGCGTGGCGGGGGGCTCGGTGGGCGTGATGCTGATCCGCCTGCTGCGCGCCATGGGCCAGGCCGACTTCTTCATCGCCATCACCTACGTGGTCATGCTGGCGGGGATCGGCAGCTACATGTTCTTCGAGAGCCTGGGTGGGCTGCGCGGCACGCGGCGCGACCTCGACGAGGGCGCCCTCCGGCCCTCCTTCTACGCCCGGATCGTGCGCAGCCTGCCCTGGAGGGTGGAGTTCGAGCGCTCCAACGTGAGACTGTCGGTGCTCATGCCCCTGGGCCTCGGCGTCCTGGTGGGCGCGCTGGCCGCCATCATGGGGGTGGGCGGCGGCTTCATCATGGTCCCGGTCATGGTCTACCTGCTCCGCATGCCCATGCACGTGGTGGTGGGCACCAGCCTCTTCCAGATCCTCTTCACCTGCATCAACGTCACCGTCCTACAGGCTACGGTCAATCACACAGTCGACTTCCTGCTTGCCCTCATCCTCCTGGTGGGGTCGGTGATCGGCGCCCAGATCGGTGCGCGGGCCAGTCGGCGCCTAAACGCCGACCAGCTCAAGATCCTGATGGCCATCATCGTCCTGGTCGTGGCGGTGAAGATGTGCCTCGCCCTGGTGCTCACCCCCGACATCCTGGTGACCTACAAGGGAGGGCATTGATCGTGCGCGGCCGCGTCCTCCTCGCCGTGACAGCCCTCGTCCTCCTGTCCCTTCCGGTGGCGGCCCAGGAGCCTCCGGGCGGTCCTGCAGCCTCCCTCGAGTTGGAGCCCACCGCCATTCCGGTGGACGTCTTCCACAACGGCGCCCGATTGCGAGTGCAGGGAGAGGTTCCCGTCGGGTACGAGATCGCCGTGGTCTGCCGAGGGGTGGACGACACCGTGGAGCTGACGAAGAAGGGCAAGCTGCTGGGCTTGCTGTGGATGAACGTTGGCGAGGCGACGCTCGAGCACGTGCCCGCGCTGTACCAGGTGAACACGGTGCACTCGCTGAAGGAGATCGCTCCCCCGGACGTGCGGCGGGCCCTGGGGGTCGGCTACGACGCCCTCGAGGCACGGGTGACCAGCGACCAGGAGGCCGGAGAGCAGAGCCGTCTGTTTGGCGAGCTCATCAAGCTGAAGGAGCGGGAGGGGCTTTTCGCTACCCGCGAGCACGCGGTCCAGAGGACGGACCACGGCGCCGGGCAGGCCGCCATCGCGACCACGTTCACCATCCCGGCGCGGGCTCCCTTCGGCTCGTATGAGGTCGTGCTCTTCGGCTTCCGCGACGGCGTCGGTCGCAAGCTGGCCACGGCTCAGGTCGGCGTCCACCCCGTCGGTCTGGTGGCGTTCATGTCGTCTCTGGCCCGGAACCACGGGCTCGCCTTCGGGCTGCTGGCCGTGGGGGTGGCCATCGCCATGGGGCTCCTCACCGGGGTCATCTTCGGCCGCGGTTCGAAGAAGGTACATTAGGGGGAGGGAAGCGGGGTTCGATCGAGGTTGGGTTGCGCATCCTGAAGAAGCTGCGACGGCTCGGCGAGGGCAAGGACGAGCTGGCTCTGCTGCGGGAGCGGTTCGCCCAGTTCCGGGACCTCGTGGAGAAGAACAACCGCGTCCTGGAGCTGATCGCCGACGCGGGCGAGATGCTCGGCGGCGAGTACGTCTTCGACAGCCAGTACCTGAAGACCCTGGCGGCCAACCTGGAGAGCGCGGTGCGCAGCGTGGTCTTCGACCTCAACGGCGTGACCGGGGGGCGCTACCCCGCCCTCGCCGACACCCTGAGGAAGATCGCCGACGACGTCCAGATGATCCTGGAGTCCAGGGTGGTGGTGCCCAGGACCGACTACGTGATCCCCCTGGAGCGCCTGGCCGAAGACTCCACCGACGTGGCCGGCGCCAAGATGGCGCGACTGGCGGTCATGGGCCGCCGGCTGGGGTGCCGGGTGCCGGCGGGGTTCGTGATCTCGACCTACGCCTGCCAGCAGCTCCTGGTCGAGTCGGGGATCGACGCCTTCGTGGAGCGCCGCTTCGCCCCGGGAGAGAACGTTGGCGAGGAGGAGTTCGAGGAGATCGCCGACGAGCTCACCCGGAGGGTGCGCGCCCTGCGCATGCCCCGCGATCTCCGCCGCGCCATCACCCGGGCCGCGAACCGGCTCGGCAAGCTGTCGGGGGGCGCCACCCTGGCGGTGCGCTCGAGCGCCCTGGGGGAGGACAGCGAGCTCAGCTTCGCCGGACAGTTCACGACCATCCTCGGGGTGATGCCTTCCGGCGTGGTCGATGCCTACAAGGAGGTGGTGGCCAGCCTGTACTCGGTGCGGGTGATGCAGTACCGGATGAGCCACGGCCTCCACCCGGCGCGCGGCCTGATGGGTGTGGGGTGCCTGTGCATGGTGCCGGCCCGAGCCGGCGGAGTGCTGCACAGCGTGGATCCCATCCATCCGGAGCTGGACGTCATGGCGGTCGCCGCCGCCCGCGGGCTGGGCAAGACGGTGGTGGAGGGTTCCGGACCCGTGGACCGTTTCGAGGTCTCCCGCCGTCCGCCGCACGACGTCGTGTCGCGCACCCTGGCCAGGAAAGAGCAGATGCTGGTCCCGACGGGCGCAAACGGCGTCGAGCTGGTGGGGGTGAGTGCCGACGAGCAGGAGCGGCCCGCCCTCAGCGAGGGCCAGCTGGCGACGTTGGCCGCCACCGCCGTCCGCATCGAGAAGTACATGAAGTGCGCCGTGGATGTGGAGTGGGCGATCGACGACCGGGGTGGCCTGGTGATCCTCCAGGCCCGCCCCCTCAGGATCTCGTCTCACGCCGTCACCCTGCCCGGCGACATCACCGATCAGGTCCGCGAGGCCGAGGTGCTCCTTCGGGACCGGGGGGCGGTGGCGTGCAACGGGGTGGGCCACGGTCGGGTCCACCTGGTGCGCGAGGACGATACCCTCGCCAATCTCCCGGAGAACCCGGTGCTGGTGGCGAGGACCTCGAGCCCCCGCCTGGCGGCGGTGCTCCCGGGCGCCGCGGCGGTGGTGACCGACGTGGGGACCTCCACCGGCCACCTGGCGGCCATCGCCCGCGAGTTCCGGGTGCCGAGCATCGTCGACACCGGCGTGGCCACCGAGGTGCTCTCCGACGGGGAAGAGGTGACGGTGGACGCGGAGTCCAACGTCATCTATCGCGGCCGCGTGAAGGCGCTGCTGGACCACCAGCTCCTGCGCAGCTCGGTGTTCGAGGAGTCCCACGAGTACCGGCTGCTGCGCCGGATGCTCAAGAAGGTGGCGCCCCTCAACCTGAGGGACCCGCAGTCGCGGGACTTCGCGGCCGCCAACTGCACCACCTATCACGACATCGTGCGCTTCGCCCACGAGATGGCGGTGCGGGAGCTCGGCGAGGGCTACTGGGTGGAGCCGTCCACCCGCAACCGGTACGTGCGCCGGCTCGAGCTGGACCTGCCCCTGGACCTGGTGCTCATCGACATCGGTGGCGCCCTCGAGCCGGGGCTCGCGGAGCAGGGCGCGGTCCCCGTGGAGGCCGTGCACTCGGCGCCGTTGCGGTCCGTTCTGGCCGGCCTCACCGCAAAGGGCGTGTGGATCACGGCCCCGGCGCGCATGGACGCCAACGCCTTCATGGCCAGTGCGACCCGCTCCGCTCCCTGGTTGGGACCGGCCGCGACCCGTCCCGGCATCAACCTGGCCATCGCCTCCTCGGAGTACCTCAATCTCAGCCTCCGGCTGGGCTTCCACTTCAACATCGTGGATGCGTACATCGGCGCGGCCCGCAACGACAACTACATCTACTTTCGCTTCACCGGCGGCGTCACCGAGCTCACCCGCCGTTCCCGGCGGGCCGCGCTGTTGCGGCGGCTCCTGGAGCAGCACGACTTCCTGGTGGAGGCCAAAGGGGACCTCGTGGTCGGCCGCATCAAGAAGATCTCGAACGAGGCCATCTCCAGCCGCCTGGAGATGATCGGACGGCTCATCGGCTTCACCCGCCAGCTCGATATCCTGCTCGATGACGACGCCGTCGTCGAGCGTTGCTATCAGAGCTTCATGGAGGGGCGGTACGATCTCTTCAGCGGGCGGACGTCCGGGGACGACAACGAGGAGGCAGGCATGGCGAAGCAGACCGATGTGCTCATCATCGACGATGAAGAGATCGTGTGCGAACGGCTGAGGGAGCATCTCGAAAAGGAGGGCCTGGCGGTGGAGTCCTTCACCCAGAGCGACAAGGGCCTCGCCAGGGCGGCGGAGAAGTCGTTCGACGTGGTGGTCACCGACCTCAAGATGAAGGCCCCGGACGGGCTGGACGTGCTGCACGAACTGCGCACGACCAGCCCCGGCACCCAGGTCATCATCATCACGGGCTACGGCAGCATCGAGTCCTTCAACGAGGCCCAGTTCGGCGGCGCCTTCGAGTTCGTGCCCAAGCCCTTCAAGCTCGAGCAGCTCGCGGCGCTGGTCAAGAAGGCCGGCAAGCGGGCCGCCCGCGTCAAGGGCCGATGATCCGGCGCAGCGCGCCCCGCCGTGACCCGGCGACGGGTCCGCCGCGGGGTCGATCGTCTGGAGCCGCCGGGGCCGGCGCCGCGGCGGTCAGGAGACGTCAGCCATGAAGACCAAGAAGAGGGTCCTCGTTCTCGACGACGAGGCGATCGTGTGCGAGCGGCTGCAGCCGGCCCTGGAGCGGGTGGGGTTCATCGTCGAGACCTTCACCGACAGCCAGGCGGCCGTGGACCGCGTCGCG
>Ga0315542_1000968_pt1 | contig 18109 bp, 18 predicted proteins | sample SalMarSW160120MG_FD_202541 | JGI IMG/M metagenome (GOLD analysis project Ga0315542, IMG submission 202541) | Salt marsh sediment microbial communities from the Plum Island Ecosystem LTER, Massachusetts, United States - Salt Marsh Sediment SW1601-20 ...
GAGAAGAGGGTTTTCCGTGTCCGAATATCAGATGCGCACGGGCTTGAAGAAGGTGGACTGGCCGGGCAGGATGCAAGTGGTATCAAGGAACCCGGAAGTCCTGCTGGACGGCGCCCATAACCCTGGAGCGGCCAAGGCACTGGCGAGCGCCGTCAAAAAGGAGTACCCGGATCGACATATCATCGTTGTCATAGGGATCATGGATGACAAGGACATCGGGGGAATTCTCAAGTGGATCGTTCCGATCGCTGATCATATCATCTATACTCGTCCTCAGTATTACCGTTCAGCGACCCCGGAACGACTCATGGCTGAAGCGCTCCCTTACGGGGGATCCGGGGAAATTGTTTCGGCCCTTTTCCCGGCCCTCGACCGGGCTATGGCCCTGGCACGCCCTTCAGACCTGATTGTGGTGTGCGGCTCTCTCTTTACCGTGGGTGAAGCTTTACCGTATTTTGACCCGGCAAAGTACAGTCCGGGTCCATGAGAAGATGGAGAGACGGATGATAAGGAAGAGACGTGGAATGCGGATCACGCGAGGGACGGTTTTTTTCTCCCTGGGCCTGTCAATCCTCTTGAATATCGGCGTTTTTTTCTCCATGGCGAGTGCCGATGCCCTATTTTCAAAAGAAAAACTCACCTCAGATGAGAATACCCCATGGGAGATCACGGCAAAGCGCCTTTCCTATGATGAGAAAACAGACGTATATCATGCAAAAGGAGACGTTCTGATTGTCCGGGGAGATCAGAGCCTGTCGGCTCAGGAAGCCGTGTACAACAGGCGGACCGGTATGGCAAAGGTTTCAGGAAAAGTTCGTCTCAAGTCAGGGGGCGACATCCTGACCGGAGAGACGGGAACTTTTAACCTGAAGGAGCAGACGGGCAGGATTGAAAAAGGGTGCCTTTTCCTCAAACAGAATCACTATTACCTGAGAGGCGGCACCATGGAAAAGACAGGGGAGAGCACCTATGTGATTACGAAATGTCGCCTCACCACCTGCGACGGCGAGAATCCCGCCTGGAGCATCACAGGATCGGAAGTCAAGGTCACTGTCGAAGGATACGGGGTGGTGAAGCATGCCGCTTTTCGCGTAAAAGACTGGCCCTTGCTTTACATGCCCTTCATGATCTTTCCCGCCAAGACAAAACGGCAAACAGGCCTGTTGCCTCCCAGAATAGGCCATTCCAACCGGAACGGCCTGGATGCGGAGGTCCCTTTTTTCTGGGCGATTTCTGATCAGGCGGATGCCACCCTGTACGAGCGGTACATGAGCGAAAGGGGATACATGCATGGGCTGGAGTTTCGGTATGCCGGGGAAAAGGAAACCGAAGGGGTTTTTCTTCTGGATTTTCTCCGGGACAGAAAGGAAACCAAAGATATGACCGACCCGGATGAGCTGGAGATCAGCCCTTTCAAGAGGACCAACGAAAACCGTTACTGGCTTCGAGGCCGGGCGGACCAGGAAATGCCTTTCGGGGTGACGGCGCGTCTGGATGTGGACCTGGTGAGCGACCAGGACTATCTCCGGGAATTTCAGAGCGGTCTAGCCGGTTACGATGCCAGACCCGACCTGTCCGAGGTATCCGGGAGACCGGTAGAGGGCAGATATGCCCCCACCAGACGCTCCGCTTTGAGACTCAGCAGAGAATGGCAGGATACCAGCCTCCAGGTGCTTTCTTCCTATCACCAGCAACCGGGAGACTCCTCCGATGATATGACTCCCCAGCCGCTTGGGAGTGTGAAAGCCACGCTGTTGCCCACATCCCTGTACCATCTGCCCGTGTACCTGGGCCTGGATTCGGATTATAATTATATATGGCGCGAAGAAGGGGCAGCGGGGAACCAGCTTTCGCTGTCGCCCGACCTGCGGTTCCCGCATAAAATGTTGGACGGTTATCTGGAAGTGGAACCCTCTTTTCGATACACTGTGAACACATACAAGTTGGATGAGGACGGGCAGGGGCTGGATGACAGTGCAGTAAAAGGAGCTTATGAGGCTGCGTGCAGAATATCCACCGACCTGGAGCGGGTCTACGACACGGGATGGAAGACCGCGACGAGACTGAAGCACCGGATCTGGCCCGTTCTCACGTATCGCTACCGGGTTCCCAATGGAGACAAGGAAGAAAAGCCGTGGTTTGATCCCTTTGACCAGGAAGGCAGGGTCAACCAGATTACCCTGGCGCTGGAGAACTACCTCGATGCCAGGCTGGAGGACGGAAAGGGAAAGGTGCACTACCTGCAGTGGGCCACTTTTACCCTCAGCCAGGGATATGATATCGACGAGGCAACCCGGGAGGAACTTCCCGGCGGGAGGAAAGAGCCGTTGGCTCCCTTGACTGCGGATCTCCTGGTGACCCCTTACACGTATGTGGATATTCGAGGGAATGCTCAATGGAATCATTATGATCGTGATTTCAGCGCCGGGAGCCTCAGCCTTGATCTCAAAATCCCCAGAACCGGGGGCAGAAGGGATCATTATGGCCTTAATTTTCTCTATGCCAAAGATACCACCAAAAGCCTGGGATTCGACTGGAATGTGAATCTGCCCTACGGTTTCTCGACAGGCATGATGTTTCAGAGAAACCTGCTGGTCGATAGCAATATATATACCTACTACTGGGTAGGGTACAAATGGCAGTGTTGGGGGATACAGGTCTCCATGGCAAAGGAGGATAGAGATACCCGCTTTATGATCGGGTTTAACCTCCTGGGCCTTGGCGACATCGGCACGTATGCAAGGGAGGGCAAGTGGTCCGGGCGCTAGATAAACACCCAATGTGCCGGTCTTGACACGGCAACAGCGTTCTACTATATTCACTAGAATCCAGGATACGGCAACTCAGGTTGACTCGGGAGGCTAATGATGAAGACGAAAGTGGGAGTCCTGTCGGCAGGGGGCGATTGCCCCGGCATAAACAGCACCATCCATTGGCTTGTGTACTCTGCGCTCGATAAAGACCTGGTGCCCAGAAGGGGTTCTATGTTCGAGATAACAGGGATCCTCGACGGGTGGAAGGGGCTGATCAAGGTGAAGCCGGGGAAGAAGGAGAGCTTGAAAGAGTGGACCATGCCTCTTGACACCACAGTGGTTCGGACTTGGGACCGGTACGGGGGGACCAGGCTGGGCACGAGCCGGATCAATCCCTTTGATCCGAAAAATGACCAGTCGGAAGTCATGGTGGAGAATTACAAAAAACTGGGGCTGGATGCCCTGGTAGTCATCGGCGGATTCAATAATCTTGGTGTCGCGTACAAACTCTACCGGATGGGCATCAAGGTGGTGGGGATACCCAAGACCATAGATCGGGATCTTTCAGGTACGGACTACACCCTTGGGTTTGATTCTGCGGTAAACATCATCACCGAAGATATTGACCGGTTGCGCATCACTGCGGGTTCCCACAGCCGGATATTTGTGGTGGAATGCATGGGGAGAAACGCGGGCTGGCTGGCCCTTGAGGCAGGAGAGGCTTCCGGGGTGCCCATCATCCTGATTCCCGAACATGATTTCGCGTTGGACCGGGTGATCGAACTCCTGGAGTTGAGAAAAAGATCAGGCAAGCGTTACAGCATCGTGCTTGCTTCAGAGGGTGCGAAGCCCAGGGGCCTGGAGGAAGTCCACGAGAGACGGGGACGGGACGGATTCGGCCATTACTATCTTGGCGGAATCGGAGGATTTGTGGCGGAAGAGATCCAGAAAAAGACCAGGATGGAGGTGCGCTACGTGGCGCTCAGACATCTGCAGCGGGGTGGATCCCCGACGGCCTATGACCGGAGGATGGGCCGGAAGTTTGGAATCGCTGCCATAGACACGATTGTGAATGAAGACTTCGGCCGTATGGTGAGCCTGAAAGAGGGGGTAGTCGGCTCCGTGTCCTTGAAAAAGGCCCTCGAACGGTTGAATCTCGTGGATGTGGAAAAATATTACGATACCAAGAATTATAAGAGCCTGGATCAAATCCTCTAACTCAGGAAGATTTTTCCCGGATTCAGTATGCCCCTCGGGTCGAAGGATTTCTTGATCCTTCTCATCAGGTCCAGCCCCGGCTTTTGGATTTCCATTTCCAGATATGGGGCCTTAGTGATCCCTATCCCATGTTCGCCGGTGATGGTCCCTCCGATCTGCAGCACTTGCGCGAAGAGTTCCCTGACCAGCGGCGCTACCTTTTCCCTTTCGCGGGCATCGTCCTTGTCATACATGATGTTGACATGGATGTTTCCGTCTCCCGCGTGCCCGAAGGCCGGCAGGGGAAGGTCATACCTGGAGCTGAGGTCTTGAAGCCGTGAGATCAGTTCCGGCAGCCTGCTCCGCGGGACCACTATGTCTTCACTGGTCTTATGGGGCTTCAGTTTGTACAGAGAAGGCGAGACCTCCCGGCGGGCCTGCCAGAGCCTTTCCGCCTGTTCCGGGGTGGAAGCTTTTTCAAAATTGATTGCCCCGCCGCTTTCACATGCCTCCTCAATTTTTTTGCTTTCCTGCTCCACCGCGAAGGAATCGCCATCCACTTCCATGAGAAGCATGGCGCCGGCATCAGGGGGCATGGGGATTGCCATGTGCTCTCTGATGCAATCGAGACAGACCCGGTCCACGAATTCAAGAATGGCGGGGATGATCCGGCGCTGAATGATGCTGGAGACCGTAAGGGCCGCCTCGGATACATCAGGAAAAAAGGCGAGCATCGTTCGCTGGCTTTCAGGTTTGGGGAGCAGCCGAAGAGTTATGGACGTAATCACGGCCAGGGTCCCTTCCGAGCCCACTATCAGCTGGGTGAGATCGTAGCCGGCCACTCCTTTCATGGTTTCCCGGCCGGTTCGGATTATTTCACCGGTAGGGAGGGCTACGGTGAGGCCGAGCACATAGTCCCGGGTCACACCGTACTTGACGGCTCGGAGTCCGCCGGCACATTCAGCCACATTCCCACCGATCGTTGATATGTGCCGGCTGGCCGGATCCGGAGGGTAAAAAAGCCCGACTTTTTCGACGGCTTCCTGGAGATCGGCAGTGATGACCCCCGGTTCCACCTTGGCGACAAGGTTCTCGCGGTCGATTGTGAGGATACGGTTCATGTGCTCCAGGGACATCACCAGCCCGCCATTCACCGGGAGCGATCCTCCGCTCATCCCGGTTCCAGCACCCCTTGGTATCACCGGAAATCCCCGGCTGGTTGCCAGGCGAAGGATTTTTGCTGTTTCCTGTGTGTTACGGGAAAAGACGACGGCATCCGGAACGAACACCAGCTTTGTGCCGTCTGTGGAGTATGCCTCAAAGTCTTCTTGATTGGTGATCAGGTTGCCCGGACCCACTATTTGAGCTACAGCGTCAAGGTCCGCCGGGTCGATCATGATTCTACCTTCATGCGGCTCTTGAGGGCGTATTGCAGCGTCATGCGGTCCATGTATTTGAGATCTCCTCCCATCGGGACGCCAAGGGCAATACGCGTGATAGTGACGTCCTTGTCAGAAAGGATACCGGCCAGAAAGGAAGCTGTTGCTTCCCCTTCGGTGGTAGGATTGGTTGCCAGAATAACTTCCTTAATATGCTCATCTTTCAAACGGGAAAGGAGTTCTCCTATCTTAAGATCTTCAGGGCCGATGCCGTCGAGCGGGGAAAGGGCCCCGTGGAGTACGTGATACCGCCCTTTGAATGAACCGCTTTCCTCCAGGGCCAACTGGTCTCCCGGACCTTCAACAACACAGATACTGCCGATATTCCTGGTTTCATCACGGCAGATAGGGCACGGGTCATCGTCAGTCAGGTTGAAGCAGATCGAACAGAAGGTTATTCTGTCCTTCACCTCCAGGAGGCTCCGGGCCATATCCTGTGCCAGCGAGCGGTCACTCTTCAAGATGAACAAGGCCATTCGTGCCGCGGATTTCTGGCCGATACCGGGGAGTTTGGAAAACTGCTCGATCAGATTTTCAAGAGATGTTGGATAGATGCCCATGATGATCTTCTCGGTCACATGAGGCCGGGAAGGTTGGGGAGATTCATGCCCTTGGTCAGTTTTCCCATCTCCTCGTTCACCATTTCTTTTGCCTTGGCAAGGCCGTCGTTGACCGCGGCCATCACGAGATCCTGCAGCATTTCTCTGTCTTCGGGATCTATGACCTCGGGCTCGATGACGATGGAGACGATCTCCTGTCTCCCGTTTGCCACGACGGTAACCATTCCGCCGCCGGCCGATGCTTCAACGGTCCTGTCCCCCAGTTCTTCCTGGAGTTTGGCCATTTTTGCCTGAAATTGCTGGGCCTGTTTCATGATCTGGCCCATGTTGGGCATGCCTTTCATCGCTTTTCTCCTTTCAGTGCTATCCTCTTTTCCAGATACCTGTGATCTGGGAATCATCCAGATTGCGTAATGCCTTATAAACAAAAAATGTTATCAGGTTGAGAAAATTCCGTCAACACCGGAAAAATGGCCCAAATCCACCATCTAATTTGCGCATCATGAGTTTCACCGGGTGATTTGGCGAAATTCCTGATCATCAGCAAGGTATCAGATGCAAGGCGCCAAGGAGCGACGACTGAGTCGTATAAACAATACGACGCAAGGAGAAGCGAGCGAAGGCAACGCCGCAGATGATGCCTTGATGGTGGATCAGGGAATGGAGCATGATGTGGCAATCCTTCGCTTTCGTGTAGGGCCTGATAGGTCCCCCCGATCCAGGCTCTCTACCCCGCCATCAGCTTCAGATGAAAGCTCCCGAAAGACGGCCTGTAAGCAGGCAAACGGCACATTCCCTCCGGTTCGTTCGCTTCGCCGTCCCTGGCTTCGCTCACTGCGGATGTCGGCCCTTCCGCTGTCCTGCTCCAGGGCCGACATGCGCCGCTCCGGGAACATCCCGTTCCCCTGCTGTTCAAGCGCAACGGTATTTGATTGCTCCCTGAGCTATCCTCGGAGGGATCCGCGGTGTTTCCCGCTTTCCAGGGAAGAGCCACTTCCCCGGAAGGCGTTTTTTCTTGCGAAGCCTGCGGCGCCTATTCTATCTTGTTTCCATCCATAAATGACCATTTTTCACAGCCGCATCGTCAATCCAAAGGGTTCTACAACAATGCCCGGAGGCAGATGACCCTCTTTTTGAAAACTCATTAAACAGGATTTGAGGAAAATGAAGGATTCAACTGAGCTGGTAGGATTCGATGATTACTGCAATGAGGTGAACGGGAAAAGGGTGAGAACAGTCAATCCGCCCGTGTACAAGGGGTCTACCGTCTTGTTTCAGCGGTACGAGGATCTTGTTCTGGCAAATAGGGGGGAGTATAAGGGAGTCGCCTACGGAACGGACCGGCTTCCCACCCAAAGGGCCTTTGAAGAGGCACTCAGGAGGCTGGAGGGCGGACACATGACCCGGGTGTTTCAATCGGGAATAAACGCCATAATAGCAGCACTGTTTGCATTTACGAAGAGTGGCGATCATATTCTCCTTTGTGACAATGCGTACGGACCTACGGCCCGTTTCTGCAGGAAAATCCTTTCCAGATACAATGTGGAAATCGGAATCATTCCTCCAACGGCAGGCGCTGATATTGTCGATTTCATCAAGCCTCACACGAGGCTTATTTTTCTCGAGTCACCCGGTTCAAACACCTTTGAAATGCAGGATATTCCCGCTGTCACCGCCGTTGCCCGGGAAAGGGGAGTTATGACCCTGCTCGACAACACCTGGGCAACACCCTTGTATCTCAGGCCTTTTGATCTCGGTATCGATATCTCGATTCAGTCCGTCACGAAATATATTTGCGGGCATTCGGATGTGCTGCTGGGAGCCGTGACGGTAACCGAGGAATATGCAGAAGAGTTCAAAGAGTTCTACAAGACCATGGAGATTTTCGCGTCGCCCGACGACTGTTACCTCGCCCTGCGGGGCCTGAGGACATTGCCGATACGCTTGAGGCGGCATGAAAAGTCGGCTCTGAAGATCGCAAAATGGCTTGAAACGGTTGATGTGGTCGATAAGGTGATCCATCCCGCACTCTCGATTCACCCGGAACACCACATCTGGAAGAGAGATTTCCACGGATCCTCAGGCCTCTTTGCCTTTACTTTCAAAGAGGATTATTCAACTCAAAGAATAGCTTCCTTCGTCGATTCGCTTGAATTCTTCGGGCTGGGGTATAGTTGGGGCGGGTACAAGAGTCTCATCACCGCTGCGAAATACCCGCGTTCCGGGAGATCAAGGTACGCGGATAAGACCATCGTGCGGCTCAATATCGGCCTTGAAGACCCCGAGGATCTGATGGAGGATCTCAGAAAGGGATTTTCGGCCCTGAGTGATGCAGAGGAAAATGGCTCAACCTGAGGTCGGCTTCTTGGGGGAGCCCTCAGAGGTTATTTCGCCCTGGAAGACGTCTATAATGTCCTGGACGGGAGGAGGAAAGGCCTTCTTGGATTTGGCCGGAGCGATTCGTTTCTTGGGGCCGGAGGAATTTGGGCCCTCAAGGAGGTCTATCCGGAGGACGCGGCCGAAAAACTCCCGACAGTAGGCGCGGAGCTGATCACGTTTCTCGGGGTCGTCAAAGTAGGCGGCGGAAAAGGACCTCGCGCCCTTTCTCAGTTGCAGGGCGTCTCCCGACAGATTCAGGAATTTCCATTCTTCCAGGACTTTGGACATGGGCCGGTTCCTGCCGGCGAGAAAAGTGAGGAACCCCTGCCAGTCACCGTTCCCGGAGAGGGCTTTTGCGCTGTTGGAAGGCTCGGTGGCGCCGTTCGTGCGCCAGTCCCCTGGCGGTTCGGAAAGACCGGGAACCTCGGAAGATTGCCCGGCCGGGGGCGCGCCTGCGAGGCGTTTTTCCAGTCCTTCCACCCTTTCGAGCAACTCGCCAAAAGAAAGGAAGTCCCGCAATTGGCACGCTTGGAGCATGGAGGTTTCAAGCAGGAGGCGGGGTTGGGTGGTAAATCTCAGATTCTCCTCATGGTTTATGAGGAAGTTCAAAATGATCTGCAGGCTTTCCCGGCCCGCCTCTTCTGCCTGCTGTCGTGCTTTTTCCCGATCACTCTCGGAGATTTCGAGGAGGTCATTCTCTGGAGATATCAGGGTGATGAGGAGGTCTCTGAACTGCTGCATCAGGCTACGGTAGAATGCCTTCATGTCATAGCCATAATTGTATACCCGGTCTACGATCTCCAGGCATCCTTTCATATCTCCCCGGATGATGCAAGCGGATGCCTGAAACAGGGTGTCCCGGTCTATGATTCCCAGGGTATCAATAACCTGGTCGTCCTCCACCTTCATCCCGGCAAAGGAAATCACCTGGTCAAGGAGGCTTTCAGCATCCCTCATCCCCCCCTCGGCCTCCCTGGCAATCAGAAAAAGGGCGGCCTTGCTGATATCAACACCTTCCTGGCGGGAGATTTCTTCCAGATGCCCGGCAATCCTGTGAAGCGGGATTCTCTTGAAATCGAAACGCTGGCACCTGGAGAGAATCGTCACCGGCACCTTATGCGGTTCCGTAGTCGCGAAAATGAATTTCACATGGGGCGGGGGTTCTTCAAGGGTCTTCAGCAGGGCATTGAAGGCGGGCAAGGTGAGCATATGCACTTCGTCGATAATGTAGACACGATACTTGCTCGATGAAGGCATGTAGTTGATATTTCCCCGGAGTTCCCTGATTTCATCAATGCCCCGGTTGGAAGCGCCGTCTATTTCCTGGACATCCACGGATGAACCGCTGGTGATATCCGTGCAGGATTGGCACTGATTACAGGGTGTTCCCGGCTCGCCCACCTCACAGTTGACGGCCTTGGCGAGTATTCGCGCCACCGATGTCTTACCTACTCCCCTGGGGCCGGCAAAGAGGTAGGCGTGTGCAAGCCTGCCGGCCTTGATGGCGTTGACTAGCGTCTGGGTAACGTGTTCCTGGCCAATGACGTCCTCAAAGCCTTGGGGGCGCCACTTTCTTGCCAATACCTCGTATGTCATTTCAATCCTGGATTTATCGATCGAGGGTGCCTCTGGAGCCCGGCACCGTCGAATGGGTTCGGCACAGAGGATCTTTCGTTTAAACACCTTATCATGGCGGGAACCGGATACCGGTACCTGGAATGGCGGAGAGAGAGGGATTCGAACCCTCGGTACCACGTTTTGGTGGTACACGCGATTTCCAGTCGCGCTCCTTCGGCCAGCTCGGACATCTCTCCACGATCGTCTGGCATTCCCGGGCAGATCAGCCAAGATAGTGTCTATCGGGTCATCCTGTCAAACAGTTTTCTCTATTTTTGGCGGAGAGGGTGGGATTCGAACCCACGTGCCCCGCTGTTCACGGGACAAGTCGATTTCGAGTCGACCCCGTTACGACCACTTCGGTACCTCTCCGGAAAATCACCTGGCTTTCATCGGCGAATTCTGAAGAAGTCCTGCATCAGACTCCGGCAGTCCTTCTCGAGAATTCCGGATGTGACCTCCACCCTGTGGTTCAATCTAGGGTCATTGGGAACATCGTACAAAGACCCTGCAGCTCCACACTTGGGATCGGGGGCTCCGAAAACAAGATGCTTTATCCGCGCCTGGATAATGGCCCCCATACACATCAAGCAGGGCTCGACGGTAGCTGCCAGGATACAGCCTGTCAAGCGGTAATTTCCCTCAACCGCTGCTCCACGGCGGAGCGCAAGGATCTCCGCATGGGCCGTAGGATCATTGAGCGCGATTGAGTGATTGGAGGCACGCGCGATGATCTCTCCATCCATGCGCGCAAGCACGGCGCCGACAGGCACTTCTCCTCTGTCGAATGCCGTGTGGGCCTCACGCAAGGCCTGCTCCATCAAGCGGCAAAGATCAGGTCCCATAAGAGATGATATTTTTGCATATTTTTGTTCCGCCAGTCAACCGCATACTTTCCCCCCTGATCACCATCAAGGCATCATTCCCGCTGTTGGCGGGATTGCCTTCGGTCGCTCCCTCCTTGCGGCGTATTGTTCCATACGCCTCAGGTCGTCGCTCCTCCCGCACAGAACACGGGATCTACGATGCGGCGCCCCCGCCGGAAACGGGATGTTCGACTTGCATCTGACGCCTTGCTGGTGATCAGGGTTCCTCACTAACCACTCGCGCTCACACACGTTGATGAAACTTGGCGGTGGATTTTGGGTTTCCCCGTTTCCTCAGGGAGGAGAGCAGGATGGCCGAAAAGGGCCCTCTTTTCGAGATAAAGCGTCAGCAAAAAGTCGAGGTAACCGGCAAAAATTTGACATTTCGGATAGAGGCGCCGGCGCTCTCAATCTCGAAGTCGTTGATTGCCCTTAAGCTCATGCCTGGCAGGGCGAAAAGGTTGAGTCTCGAAAATGGCATTGCCTTTGCATGTAAATGCACCAAGCGGGATAGACAGGATGGATATATTGCTATTCTGTTCGTAAGTGCTCGGGTTCAGGGTTACGGAGGTTACCGTTTATTGAAGAGGATCGCAAAACGGCTGACCGCGAACCGAACGCCTGAACATCCGAATCACAGCCATTCGACACAGGACGGAGGTGGACCATTGACGTACGTTCTCGGTCAAGAGCAGCTTGATGCCATTGAAGAGGTCCTGGAAGATGATTTCATGGACATGGGGGTCAGGTGCGTTTTCCTCATTGATATGGCGGGAAACGTCATTGCCAGCCAGGATTCTGGAAAGATGCAGCATGACATCTATTCGCTGGCAGCCCTGGCAGCCGGCAATTTTGGGGCCGTCAGTACCATGGCCAAGATCATCGGGGAGGATGAATTTTCTCTGCTTTTCCACAAAGGCAAAAAGGAAAGCATCCATTTCAGTAAGGTGATGAAAGATTTCCTCCTGATCACCATTTTCGATCAGGATGTCTCGCTGGGCTTTCTGAGATTAAAGGTCTCGGAGGCAATAAACGAGATCACCGGTATACTGGACCAGCAGATGAGCCCATGAAAAGGCCCCTTCAAATGAAATTGGAAATTCAATTGTTTGAAAACCGTAGATTGAAGCGGGGTATTCTTTCATGGCATTCGTCAACTTGAAAAAAAAGGAAGTCCAGGTAAAGATCGTCTACTACGGTCCGGGAAGGGGAGGCAAGACTACCAACCTGGAATACATCTACAATGAATTCAATGACCGTATTAAGACCGAAATGATCGCCATCAAGACACAGGGCGACAGGACTCTTTTCTTTGATTTCCTTCCCTTCGAAATGGGCAAGATCAAGGGCTACGATGTCAAGATACAGCTGTATACCGTTCCCGGACAGGTGAAGTATGATGCAACGCGAAGGCTGGTGCTGAGGGGGGTCGACGGTGTTGTTTTTGTTGCAGATTCCATGAAGGTGAGGAGAAAGAGCAACATGCTTTCCGTCAAGAATCTTCAGGACAACCTTGCCACCTACAAAAAGAGTATTTTCAAGATCCCCCTGGTCTTCCAGTACAACAAACGGGATCTTGCGGGAGATGGGATTCCCTTGCTGTCCCATGAAACGATGGAGAAAGACCTCAACAGCAGGCTGAAGGTCCCCTCATTCGAGGCGAGCGCACTGAAGGGCGATAATGTCGTGAAAACCCTCAAGAAGATCATTACGCTTACCATGTCGGCGCTGGAAAAAGAATTCAAATAGGAGAAAACTCTTGGCCAGAAAAAAAGCACCCATCACGGACGAAGTGAAGAAACGCCTTGACGAGATTTTTCTTGAGGATGACGACAAGTCTGATATCGAGGCGGATCAGTTGGATGCCCAGACATATCCCTTGCGAGAGCTGAAAAGCGTCATCCTTTCCATAGAATGGGAAATTTCCGATGAGGTTATGCACCGTTTCCTGGAGGAAGTCGCTCGGCTGAAAAACAGTTATAACAATGATCGCATCATGTCTCCCTTTTTCAAGATGCTTGATTCACTGGGGAGATATATCAAAAAATATAAGGCCAAAGCCAATCCGGGAGCCGTCAAGGTGCTGAATTCAGTCTACGCTGCGCTGGAGAGGACCCTCTTGTCGGACGACGATTTGAAGGCGACAGAAAAAGAGACCATTCTGTTGGAGGAAGTGCAGCGTTTCAAGGACTTGAAAAGAAAAATTCAAGCAGGCAGAGAGTCCGGAGAGGAAAGGGGCCGGGCAGAAAAGACAACCTCTGAGCTGGTGGAAGGGAAAGATGTTTCCATCGATTGGGATGAGGGCCGCGGAACTCCCGAAAGCCTCTTGGCGGCGGTCAATGAGTTGAAGGTGCTCATACGATCAGAATTCGAAACTCTGCGGGAAGAGATGTTGGCTTGGCTTGATGAGAAATGCGGGCAGGAGTCCAAAGCAGGGCGTAAAGGCCGGAAGAAATAGTTCATTGGGGAGACTGTGCAACGGATTGACTTAGATAATGTCGGCAAGATGATTTTCAGGCGCGTTTTGCGGAGAGGCCTGGGAGAGTTTTCACTGGACAGCCGGATGTTGAGCATCCTGATGGAACTTGACGGGAAGAGGAACCTCACCAATATTGCCCAGGGACTCGGAATGGATATGGCCGAGATGAAAGAGGCCATAGAAAAACTCTCGATACTCAAGATCGTCGAACGGGTCAGACAGCAGGCTCCGGTTGTGCCCCTTGAATTTTTCGATTATCTGAATACCCAGCTCTCTTTTGCCGTAGGTCCCATCTCCAAAATTCTGATCGAGGACACGGTGGCTGATCTGGGCAAACGGGTGTCCGGCTTTCCCGTACCGTTGGCGGCAGAACTGGTGGACTTGCTGGCGAGGCAGATCCGGCGAAAAGAAAAAGGAATCACGTTCAGGCAGAACATGGTCAAGAAGATGAAAGAAATGGGAATCTGATTCTGCGGGAGGGTGCGGGAAGAGATTTCTCCGAGCTTATTATCAAAATAAACTGAACTTGGATTAAAAGGGGAATAGCGATGATTATCTTTTGCGAGGAATGTGGGAAAAGGTATCGAATAGACCCGACGAAGATCACGGGCAGTCACGCGAAGGTCCGATGCAAGGCGTGCGGACACGTCTTCGATATCTCGAAATCGGATGAAACCGATGGAGCAGGCATAGACGCAGAATGGCCGGGATCCGGAAAGGATGAAGCTGCAACCGCGCAGTCGATCGGAACCGAGACCGTAAAAACCGAACTCGCAAGCCTCAATGCACAACGGTCCCGCCGCTTTGGTCTAAGAGCCAAGATGCTCGTCCTCTTTTTTCTCATACCGGTCATCCTCGTTATCGCCGCAGGCATGCTTTACATCAGACAGCTGGATCAATTGACGGCTCTTATCACCAGTGAAAGCAGTCTGGTGGTCACCCATCTTGCGGAAAATATCATCAAGGCAAAAGCTGAATCTGTTGCATCTCAGGTGTTTCTCTATCTGGACAGTCACAGAAAGCTGAGAAAGGAGAATTTCTTCCAGGATGAGGATTTCAAGAAAATAGCTGTTCAACAGGTTGGAGTCACCGGCTATACCGCGCTCTACAGCATGCCGGATAGCGGCGGAATCTGGCGCACCTGGGCACATGTAAATCCTAAGATCATCGGTATTGATATGAGCAAACTCAAGAAGCCTCTGGGAAAAGCTTTTCCTGGCTTCTGGAAGGTATTTTCAGGGGTCGAGGGAGGGAAGGAATCCGAGGGTTACTACAGATGGCAGGATAAGGACGGAAAAATACGGGACAAGTTCATGGTTTGTACCCCTGTCGGAAATACTTCCTATGTCATTGCCGCAACTACCTATCTTGATGAATTTACAAAGGAGGTCAAAGGACTTGAGAAAAAGGCAGGGGCCATAAGTGCAAATACGAAAAATGCCGTATTTGTTATATTGGGCACTACACTGGTGCTCATAGCCTTCATTGTGCTCTGGTACGGACAAGCCCTGACGAAAAAGATCAAGTCTTTGACCGCTTTGGCGGAACAGATAAGCCTTGGAGCCCTTGATGAGGATCTGGAGATACAATCCAAAGACGAAATCGGAGATTTGGGTGAGGCAATCGGCCGGATGCAGGAGAGTATACGCCTGTCCATGGAAAGACTGCGACCCAGAAGATAAGAGCAGGAATGCCGGCGGCGAAAGTGAATGAGGCTGTAATCTGGAAAGGAACCGGGTGAGAGAATCGTGAGAAGAAATGTCCTCCTTGTAGACGATCAGCCGGAAATTCTCCATTCTCTGAGAGAGGAGCTTGCCGGATACAAGGAAGTCTTCTCCGTGATGACTGCCGAAAACGGTGACGAGGCGATCAGGCAGCTTCGACAGGATGATATTTCCCTGGTGGTGACGGACTTGAAGATGCCCAATATAGATGGGTTTGGAGTACTTGCCCACGTCATGGAATCCTATCCCGACATACCGGTTATTGTTATGACCGGGTACAGCACCATGGAGATGAAGAGACTCGCACACCAGGGCGGGGCAGTAGGATACATCTCCAAGCCTTTCAAAATCAGAGATCTTGCCAAGCTTATTGTTACTTCATTGCGACGTGAAGCCGACGGCGGAACCCTTCACAATGTCTCGTCCGGGATGTTCCTGCAACTCGTTGAAATGGAACAGAAGACGTGTACTATCCGCCTGGCGGACAGGGCCTCAAAAAGAAGAGGGGTCCTCTTTTTTCGGGATGGAGATCTCCTGGATGCAAGGACAAACGGGGTGAAAGGCGAGGAAGCCGCCCATCATATCTTTAGCTGGGAAGAGGTAACCCTCTCCATTGAAAATACCTGCCGATGCCGCGAGAAGAAGATTCAGGGAGAGTTGCAGGCAATCCTGCTGGAGGCTATGCGGCTGAAGGATGAAAAGGGAAAGGCTCAGGATCTCCCCGGAGAGACCGTAGAGACGGCGGACCTCGTGCCTGGGGATGATGAGAAGCAAGAGTCCGAAAACTCACAGATAGAGATGCTCAACAAAACGATCATGAGTAAGGTCAGCCCGCGATACAGCGTCGATGAAATATATTACGATAATGTGTGGGACGGTCTCCTTGGACAGATGGGGAGAATAGGGAAGTCCTTTTCATTCGGCCCGTTAAGGCTTGCCTACATGGATGTCGGAGCCTCAAAAGACGTAATTCTTATTCCCGGAGAAAGGACCATATTGATACCCGTGGACAGCAAATGCCCGAGAGACCGTATCATCCAGGCTCTTCTGGAAGAAACTCCCGGGAGCAGCGATTGACATTGTCATTAGAATATATGTATGAGCAAATACTTTAATGAACTCCTGAATCTGCATGATGTGAGAGGGCTGATGCTCGTTTCGTTCGAGGGTCAACTCATCTTCAAGCAATTCGCCGGGCCCCTGTCCAGGGATCCTGAAAGCGACGATTCCTGGGCCCTGTTCATTCATTCCTTACGAGGGGCGACCGAAATAGAGGTGTTTTACGAGAAAGGACGGATTTATATCAGGAAAACCGAGATCGGTTATCTTTTTGTGATAACAGGAGAATCGGCCCCGATGGCCATGGTCCGGTTAAATTGTGACATGCTCGTGCCTGCCGTGAAGAAGGTGGTCAAGCGGGATAAGTTCAAGGGATTGTTCAGGAGAAACTAACTGGTGCCCATTCACAAATAAATTCGGGCACCAGCGAGTCTCCAATCCAGAAAGGGAGGGCATGGATATCCACTCGAAGATAAAGGAAGCGGAAGTATATTGCTCGATGGGGCTCTTTTCAGAAGCGCTCGGGGTCTACGAAAAAATCATTGGTGATCCTTCCGGCCTGGATGATGGGGAAAAGGAAAAGATCCAGACGGCAATAGCAAAGGTGCAGGAAGAGATTAAAAAGGAAAAAGAGTCGGCGCAAAAAGAGGTCTCGGGTGAAGAGATATCGAGAATTCAGAAGACCCTTTCAGGCTCGGGGAATGTGCAGGCACTGCTGGATGGCGCCTTTGCATTGAAAGAACTGGGCCATTACGAAGAGGCCGTGACAGAGTATGGAAGGCTGCTGCAACTCGATTATCCCACGGCCAAGATCGTTCCGGAAATTGCGGGCTGCCTCGCACGGTTTGAATCTCCGGAGAAGGCCATGGCTGCGGTAAGGAAGTTACTGGAAGGGCCGAAACAGGGAAAAAAGGAAAAGGCGCGAATCCAGTTCCGAATAGGCTTTGAGATTGAGAAGAGAGGCGATAAGGAGCTTGCCCGCCGCCTCTACGATTCAGCGAGAAAGATAAATCCCGAGGACAAAGAAATAGAGGCCAGGCTGGAGACCCTGGATCAACCCATTCCGGCACGGCTTCCGGAAGCGGAAGAGAGGGACGGAGGTCCGACGGATCCGGATGTCGGCGGCGCTCTGGAATCCGACGAAAAAAGGCGGGAACACCGGATCGCAACAAGGGTTCCGGACTTCATTTACGTGGAATTTTCCCTGCAGACGCCAACAGGAAAGGGGAAGGACTATCATTTGAATGTCGTCAACTATTCGAGTCATGGCATCGGGCTGCTTGTCTCTGAAAAAGATTTTGGTCTCTTGAAGTTGCTTAAGAAAGGGGATAAAATCAGCAAAATGACATTTTATGCCAGCTGGGCATTGATTACCGTGGATTCGTCGGTGAGACACATGACCAAGGTGGAGGAGGGACCGTATGGCGGGATGTATGTGATCGGGGTGGAGGCACGGGAACTGATCACAAGCGCTCAACCATCCTGAAAGTTTTGAGAAAAGCCCTCCTTCTACCTGATTGAATCAAGTTTTGAACGTCAACGAATGCAGGAACCGAGCGAGCCGAAATGATTCCTTTCGAACAAGAACCCAGAGAAGATGAGATAAAGAGGGAGAAGGAAAAGGCCAGAAAACTGAGACGGAGCGAATGGTGGCTGAAGAGAATCAACAAAGGAATTTGTTATTATTGTAAACGAGAGGTTGGTCGGGATCGGTTGACCATGGACCACGTGGTCCCTTTAAGCCGTGGGGGAAAGAGCAAGAAAGGAAATATTGTTCCCGCATGCAAGGAGTGCAACAACAAGAAGAAGTATCTATTGCCCATTGAATGGGATGCCTACCTGGAATCATTGAAGGAACAAAGCCCAAATCTGTAAGCTTTGCGCCTGCGCCCCCTGCCTCATCCGAATCTACCGTCAAATCTCGTCAACGGGTGTGGGTGCGAGAAGTTGGGAAGGGGTCCTGATCGCCAGCAAGGCATTAGATGCAAGGCGCCGAGGAGCGACGACTGAGGCGTATGAAACAATACGCCGCAAGG
>Ga0315542_1000969_pt1 | contig 18098 bp, 9 predicted proteins | sample SalMarSW160120MG_FD_202541 | JGI IMG/M metagenome (GOLD analysis project Ga0315542, IMG submission 202541) | Salt marsh sediment microbial communities from the Plum Island Ecosystem LTER, Massachusetts, United States - Salt Marsh Sediment SW1601-20 ...
ATGCGCTGATAGCGATTATTTCGCCGGTAGCCTTGCTGCTCTCAAAAAAATGGATGATGAAGGGAATGACCCGCAAAGGGTAACGGGGCTACACCCGATTCTCGCATCAAAGCCAACCCGGTTGCGCGTCCGATACAAACCGGGCTAACGGTCACGCCGCTTGGGTTATTGGAACAGCATCGTCACCTGTTTTGGCAGACTTATTCCGGATTGATTCTAACCGATGCCGTGCTCTTGCGCGAACCAATTCTTCGCCGCGTGGCGTTTTTTTTGTGGAAGTCCGGCCTGCAAAACGCAATTAGATTTGCTGAAGAAATTCTAATCCCCCCCAATCTTTATTTGCAATATGATAATAAATTATATAATTTGTAATGCTTTAGTTTGATTTTGATCTTCTCAATACCAGAAATCACCCGGCAATCGAGGTGATTCCTTATTTCGGAGTTTGGAGATTGAATCTCACAAAGTGGTTTCATTCCGGTTTCGGGATGAAATTTGATTTTCCGGGAAGGCGATTATTCATTTTAAATAGAAGCTCTACTACGATGAAACGGACGGTTATTTTCATTCGGCCGTTTTGCTGCCGCGTGCTTTTGCTGAATATCATTTCCGATGAAATCTGCAATAAGAAGTCTGGCTTCCGGCTCGATGTAACCCAATTTCTGGTTCTGCCTAAAAAGGGAATGACCTATGAGTAGTGATCCATCACAAATTCAAATAGCGCAATTACAGGAAGAGAACCGCCGGTTACGAGTGGCGGTGGAAGAGCTCTCCATCTTAAATGACATTGCGACTGCCATTACCTCAACCCAATCTCTGGAGCAGATTGTGGATATGATGGTTCAAAAATGCGTGAAACACCTGCGAGTGGAGCAGGGAGTCGTCATGTTGCTGGATGAGAAGGATCAGGATAATCCTTTTCATACCATGGTCCGCAAAAAGGATTCCAGGGCCGGTTTCCTTCCTTTTCGTCTTGATACGCAATTGACCGGCTGGATGCTTAAAAACAGGACTTCGCTTTTGATTAACGATTTCAAGAGCGATGACAGGTTTCAGTATTTATCGGGGGAAGATTTCCCTATTCGCACGCTGCTGAGTGTTCCCATGCAGCTCAAGGGGAAATTGATGGGCTTGCTAACAGTCTTTAACAAGCGGGACGAGGCGGGATTTACCGGCAACGACCAGCGGCTGCTGGCGATAATCGCGGCGCAGTCGGCGCAGGTTATCGAGAATGCTCGTTTATACCTGGAAGAACAAACTTTGCAGCGCATGCAGGAGGATATGCGGCTGGCTGCGGAAATACAGGGAAATCTGCTTCCTAAAGATTTTCCCGCGATTCCTGGTTATGAAATTACGGGAAAAAGCATTCCGGCAAAAGAGGTGGGGGGCGATTATTTTGATTTTATTCCTGTGGATGATCATCAAATCGCGTTTTGCCTGGGGGATGTTTCGGGGAAGGGAATGCCAGCAGCATTGCTTATGGCTAACCTGCAAGCCACGCTGCGCGGACAGACGCTGCTGCGGGTGAACAGCAAAGAATGCCTCACACGTGCTAACAAACTACTGTTTCTGAGCACCGATTCTAAAAAATTTGCCACCCTGTTTTATGGTGTTCTGGATACTATGAATCACCAGCTTATCTTCTGCAATGCGGGCCACGATAATCCTTTTCTTATCAGCGATTCGAATGAATTGAAGCGATTAAAAACCGGCGGAATCGTGCTGGGTTTTATTGAAGAATATAATTATGAAGAAGAAACGATTCTTCTCAATCGGGATGATGTTCTGGTTTTGATTTCGGATGGCATTACAGAGGCGATGAACGCGAGTGAGGAAGAATTCGGGGAATCGCGATTAGCGGAAGTCATCCAGACAAATCGCGAAAAGCCGGCAGAGGAGATCATTGAACACATTTTGGCCGCGGTGAAACTTCACACAGGTGAAACGGAGCAAATGGATGATATGACCGTGGTTGTCATCAAGCGGCAATAGTCCGGGAGTGAAAATGACATTTGCCCAGGAAAAAATTGGCGGATACTGTAACTAATTTAATTGATATAGATGTTCGCCGGAAATGGCGGACCAAATTTTTGTTACGCCTCGCCGGGTTATCGGCAGAGCCGGTGCTCCGCCTTTCGTCGCAGGCGATAAAATTATTCGCAAGCGGCGGCTGATTTAAATCCGTTTTTGCCGGAGCAAAATGGTTTTGAGTTTGTTGAATATTTACGCGACGATGCGGTGAAAAAAATAGCCGGAGTGGATTCATGATCGGCAAAACGTTTCTGCATTATAAAATAATTGAAAAGCTCGGTCAGGGAGGAATGGGTATTGTTTACAAAGCCGAGGATACAAAACTCAAGCGCGAAGTGGCCATAAAATTCCTGCCCTGGCAGGTTGCATCGCAAACGGACGAACGGAAGCGTTTCGAGATAGAAGCACAAGCCGCCGCTGCGCTGAACCATCCCAATATAGCTCATATACACGCGATAGAAGAAGCTGATGATCCTCAAGGCGGCTCGCAGATGTTCATCGTAATGGAATACATCGAGGGGCAGGAGCTGAAAGATATCGTAGGCGCGACCCTCCTTAATCCCCCCTTGGAGAGGGGGGAAACAGAGGGGTTGTCAATCGACGATGTCATCAATTACGCCACACAAATTGCCGAAGGTCTGCAGGCAGCCCATGAAAAAGGCATCATCCACCGGGATATCAAATCTTCCAACATTATGGTCACTGCCAGAGGGCATATCAAAATCATGGATTTTGGGCTGGCCAAGATCGGCGAGGGTGCCCAGGTCACTGTGCAGGGAACCACCCTGGGGACCGTGGCCTATATGTCCCCGGAACAGGCGAGCGGGGAGCCGGGAGATCAGCGGGCAGATATTTGGTCGTATGGAGTTGTGCTTTACGAATTATTAACCAGCAGGCTCCCCTTCCAGGGGGCCTACGAGCAAGCCGTGATGTACTCCATTTTGAACGAACAACCGGAATCGCTATCAAATCACCGGCAAGATATTCCACCATTTTTGGAAGCAGTCGTTACTAAATGCCTTGAGAAAGGCCGGGACCGGCGGTACCAAACGGTCACCGAAATCCTGTACGACTTCAAAAATGTAGGCGTTCAATCAGTCCCATCAGCAGCAACTTCCGTAAGGGAAAATGTGATGCCGCAATCCGGATTTCATGTAAACCGTAAGATTACCTTTGGGATTGCCGCTATTTTTATCCTAGCCATTGTTGCCCTGTTTGCAATCTCCCCGGCCTCACGCTTTGTGAAAAATATATTCGGTTTTGCACCGGTCTTATCCGAGCAGCATCTCCTGGTTTTGCCACTCACTAATATTGGGGGAGATGCCAGCCGGCAGGTTTTCTGCGACGGCCTTGTTGAAACACTAACCAGCAAACTCACTCAGTTGGAGCAGTTTAATGGATCGTTGTGGGTTGTCCCCGCAAGCGAGGCACGCCGCGATAATATTGACAGTCCTGGCGAGGCCTATAAAACCTTCCGGGTAAATCTTGCCATTACGGGAAGTCTGCAACAGGTAGGAGATATGCTGCGGGTCACTTTAAATCTTGTGGACGCAAAAAAATTACGCCAGTTGAGTTCCGCTGTGATTGATGTCAAAAAGGCGGATTTGTCTGAGCTGCAGGATAAATCGGTGACGAAATTATTGGATATGCTAAACCTGGAATTAAATCCGCAGGCAGAAAGTGTGCTTCACGCCGGGGAAACGACAGTGCCAGGCGCCTATGATTTCTATTTGCAGGGCCGCGGTTATCTCCTGCGTTATGAGAGTGAGGAGAATATTGATGCCGCCATTGGCCTGTTCAAACATGCTATTGAACTGGATTCCGTTTACGCCCTTGCCCATGCTGGTTTAGGCGAAGCCTATTGGCGTAAATATGAAGCTCTGAAAGATGTAAAATTGGCAGATATGGCAACAAAAGAATGTGAACGAGCATTTGCTCTTGATCGCCGCCTGGCTCCGGTAAATGTTACGCTTGGGTTGATCCATTCCGGAAAAGGTGAGTACCAGGACGCGATCGAAGATCTTAATCGCGCACTGGAGGCAGATCCCTCCGACGCCAATGCTTACCGCGGATTGGCGCGGGTTTATGAGTCACAGAAGTTGTTGGAAAAGGCGGAGTCCACTTACAAACGGGCGATAGAATTGAAGCCGGATTATTGGGCCGGTTACAACGAGCTGGGTGCATTCTACTACCGGCACGAACGATATGAGGATGCTGCCGCACAATTCCGGCAAGTGGTAGCCCTGACTCCAGACAATTACCGTGGCTATAATAATCTGGGAGCCATTTATTATCTGCTGGAGCGCTGGGGGAAGGCCCGGGAGATGTTCGAGCATTCCTTCTCGTTGCACAAATCCTACAGTGTCGCTTCTAACCTCGGCACGCTTTATTACATCGAGGGGAAATATGCGGATGCCGCTCGTCTGTACGAGGAGGCGCTAAAATTAAACAGCAGCGATCAGGTGGTATGGGGAAATCTGGCCTCCGCCTGCTACTGGGCACCCGGCGAAAGGGAAAGAGCGCAAAAATATTATCGCAAAGCGATTGAATTGGCCGAGGAACAGAAAAAAGTAAATCCCCGGGATGCGGATTTGATTGCGCAGCTTGCCGGTTATTATGCGATGCTTGGTAATCGCGAGCAGGCGCTGGGGCTTGTAGATCAATCGTTGGAATTTTCTCCCAACGACGCTCAGGTCATGTTCCGCGCCGGCACCACTTACGAGCAATTAGGCGAGCGGGGAAAAGCGATTCAGTGGATTGTGAAGGCTCTGGATAATGGTTACTCTCGTTCGGAAGTTGAACATCAGCCGGAGCTTCGGAAGCTCTTAGCTGATCCGGAATTTAACCAGTTGTTGTCAAGGGGTGAAAATCAAAGCGGCAAATAAAGATTAGTTTTAATGTTCGTCATAAAAACAGGCATCGGGACGGAACGAATTAGATTTTTACCGGGCAATCGTTATGCAGCATTCTTTAATTTTCTTTTTTGTCACAACCAAACCACAATACAATCAGGAGGCGCTATGAGGAAGCATCGAGTTTTTTCGATGGCGGTTTTTGTTTTTCTGTTTTTGATGAGTAGTCTGTTGGTAGGACCGGTACAGCATTCAACGTTACTGGCACAAAATCCGGTTAAACGGCACAATCTTTCCATTAAGAAAGTGAAAAAGGATAAGAAGAAAGTCTGGCGGATTGTGCAGAGCGATGACACCACAAGCGCAAAAGTTACCGTGAATCGCGGCGATATCGTTGTGTGGCATATTAAGGGAACCGACGCTTTTTTCCAATTCTCCGATGTCAATCTGTTTGGGGCCTACAATGCCGTTTTGAAGAATAACAAGAAGTTGGAATTGACCGTTGGAAAAGATGCAAAGAGCGGTCCGAACGTTTATTCTGTTTTTTGCACTTCGGACAGCTCATTTGCCGTTGGCGATTCGCCGCCGGTGATTATTGTTGAATAAGAATATGGCCGCGCTATCATTTCAGGAATTGATGGCGCGGTTCTACTTCTTTACTGAAAAATGCTTTATAAAATTTGGTGATGCAGTAAAATGATCGGAAAAACTGTTCTACATTACAGAATTATTGAAAAACTCGGCGAAGGCGGCATGGGTGTTGTCTATCTTGCCGAAGATACGAGGCTGGAACGAAAGGTTGCTATCAAATTCCTGCCGCGTCACATTGCTGCCAGCAAGGAAGACCGCCAGCGGTTTGAGATCGAGGCCAAAGCCGCCGCCGCGCTAAACCAATCCAACATTGCCACCATCCATGCAATCGAAGAATCCGATGAAGAAATTTTTATTGTGATGGAATACATCGAAGGGCAGGAATTAAAGGACATTATTGGGGCACATCGCAATGTGCCCCTACCAATTGACGATACCATCAACTACGCCAGGCAAATTGCCGATGGGCTGCAAGCTGCCCATAAAAAGGGCATCGTGCACCGCGATATTAAATCCGCCAACATCATGATCACCGAAGATGGCAAGGCAAAAATTATGGACTTCGGTCTGGCCAGGTTCGGAGAAGCCAAACATCATGCAAAAGAGCAGACAACTTCGGGAACGGCTCCTTATATGTCCCCCGAACAAATTAATGAAGATGAGGTAAATCAGCAATCCGATATATGGTCGTTTGGAGTGGTCTTGTATGAAATGCTGACCGGACAATTGCCCTTTAGAGGGGAGTACGAGCAGGCAATTATGTATTCCATATTGAATGAAGCGCCTGAGCCAATAAGCGGCGTCGATCCGGAAGTCCAACGGATAGTAATGAAAGCGTTGGCTAAAAATCCCGCTGAGAGGTATCAATCAATCGATGATCTTTTGAGTGAACTGAGGGCAATAGGAGGCGCGCATCCCGATAGACAAAGAACCGCTATGAAACCGGCAAGGCTTATCGGGTTGATTACAGCCATCATCGCAGTACTTGTTGTGATTGGCATTTTCCTCTTCAAACCGGCTTCGCAAGCTGTCCCCCAAAATAAAGGCGTGAAAACAATAGCTGTTCTTCCCTTCGTAGATCTGAGTCCAAAGAAAGACCAGCAATACTTTTCCGATGGATTGTCCGAGGAGCTGATCAATGTCCTGGCGAAGAATCCAGAGCTGCGCGTTACTTCCCGCACCTCTTCATTTTCATTCAAAGGTACGAATACCAATATCAAAACCATCGCCGCAAAGCTTGGCGTGAATAATATTCTGGAAGGAAGCGTGCGTAAATCCGGCAATACGCTGCGGATCACCGCGGAATTAATTGATGTGGAAACCGATGCCACTTTGTGGTCCGATACTTATACCGGGATGATGAGTAACATATTTGCTGTGCAGGATACCATATCACGCTCAGTAGCCGAAGCACTTGATGCCACCTTGCTTGGAAAAGAGACGACAACTCAGCAGAGGAAAACAGATCCGGAAGCCTACAATGACTACCTGCTTGGAAAGCATTTTTTTGATCTGCGCAGCAGAGAAAATTGGGACAGGGCGATAGACTATTACAAACAAGCGCTGTCGATTGATCCTGGTTATGCACCCGCCTGGGTGGGCTTAGCCCAAACTCACGCTGCACAGGCGGATTACGGTTATGTCCCTGTGGATGAAGGTTACCGGAAAGCCCGCCAGGAAGTTCAAAGGGCGCTAAAGCTTGACCCAAATCTTGCAGATGCCTATGCCCAACTGGCATGGATTGAGCAGTACTACGATTGGGACTGGTCAGATGCGGACGAGTCCTATCGTAAAGCACTGGAGCTGGAGCCGGGGAACGCCAATGCGATCAGCGGAGCGGCAGCTTTGGAATTTACGCTGGGACGATTCAAAGAAGCAATTAATATGGTTCACCATTCAATCGAAATCGACCCTGTCAGGGTTGCGGGCTACAACAATCTCGGTTTATTTAACTGGTATGCAGGCTTCCCGTATAAAGCAGAAGCGGCTTTCAGGAAAGTCATAGAGCTGAATCCACGCTACCCGGGAGAGCATGTGCTGATCGGCCGCGTTTACCTGGTTCTTGGGAAACCGGATTCGGCAATGGCAGAGATAATGAAGGAGAGCGAGCCCGACTGGAGGATATACGGAATTGCATTGGTTCAACACTCGCTGGGACACAATAAGGAATCAAATACGGCCTTGGATGAGTTAATCAAGGGCTATCAATACCTGGATGCATTCCAGATTGCAGAGGTTTATGGTTACTGTGAAGAGACAGACAAAACCTTTGAGTGGCTGGAGCGTGCTTATTACCAACGTGATGGTGGCCTCGCCGAGATAAAAGGTGATCCCTTGTTGCGCAATGTGGTCAAAGATCCGCGCTATACGGCATTTATGAAGAAAATGAAATTGCCGTTATAGGGCGAACCGATGTGATTAACCAAAGTTGAGGGATTTATTAAAGGTCAAAAACGTCGGGGTATCCCTTGTGGATGTTCAAAAGAGGTAAGATAATGCACCGCCGCAAATCCATCAGATTAAAGGAATATGATTACAGTTCGGCGGGGCTTTATTTCATCACAGTTTGTATCCAAGATCGATTATGTTTAATGGGTGAGATAACCAATGGTCAAATGATATTAAATGATGCGGGAAAGATGGTTCAGATGCAATGGTCTGAATTACCACAACGATTTCCCGAAATCGTTGTTGATGAATTCACGGTAATGCCAAATCATTTTCATGGCATTATTATTAATGATTTTGAAACAATTGAATCCGTAGGGGTGCCCCTCGTGGACGCCCGGAATGGAATTAGCGAGACCCAAAAGGCGGATACATCCCAAAGGGCGGGCACAAGACCTGCCCCAACGAAATCTGCACCGTCGTTGGGTGAAATCATCGGCGCGTTCAAATCGTTGACCACAAACGAATATATTCAAGTTGCAAAAATAACAATTGGCCAGTGTTTCCTGGCAGATTGTGGCAACGTAATTATTTTCAGAGGATTATTCGGAATGAAAAGGAATTGAATAATATCCGTCAGTACATCGTCAATAATCCCCTGAAGTGGGAATTAGATAACGAAAATCCGGTTTATCGGGAGTTGGCAAAATGATCAGAAAGAAAATTGTACATAACAATATCATCAAAAGGTTAGGCGAAAGTTGTTCACCCCTTGAGATAAAGCAAGATCAATCTATCAATAGACTTGAAGTGCCGACACCGGATCAGGTGCAAAATCCAATTGACCTGATTATCTCACGGGGTAAATTGGCATCGTTTACAACGCCGAGAAGACCAAACTTAAACGTGATGTTGCTATTAATTTTCAGCGCGAACACTGTGCTGCAAATAAATAAGAATGGGAACGATTTAATATCGAAGCGCATGCAGATTATCGGAAAGGCATTGCGCAACATTAATTCTGAGGGAATTTCACATGCGATCTTTTAGCCTGATTTTCTTTTCCGTAGTTTTGACCTTTTCTGTTCCGGATGTGCAAGGAGTTATGGCGGCAGACCAAACGAAGCCGGTAACCGCTTCTCCGATTCCCGAAAGCGCTTACGCCGGCATGAACTGGCGGCTGGTGGGGCCTTATCGTGCCGGCTGGGGGACGGCTGCAGAAGGAATTCCGGGGAAACCCGATACATACTATTTCGGTTCAGCCGGGGGTGGGGTGTGGAAAACCACCGATGCTGGAAGAACCTGGCGGGCGCTCATGCAGCATGAAACCGCTTCATCCATCGGAGCCCTTGCCATTGCGCCCTCCAATTCGAATATTATTTATGTTGGCACCGGGCAGGTAACCATGCGCTATGACATCATGGCCGGAGAGGGTGTGTTCCGATCCGACGATGGCGGCGAAATGTGGACAAATATTGGTTTAACCGAAACGCGCCATATTGGGCGCATCCTGGTTGATCCTACTGATGCCAACCGCGTGCTGGTTGCGGCTATGGGTCATGCTTTCGATGCAAATCCTGAACGGGGAGTCTACCTCACTACCGATGGCGGGAAAAACTGGCGAAAGGTTCTGTTTGTGGATGACAATACCGGGGCGGTCGACCTGGCATGGGATCCTGAACACCCGGCGGTGGTTTATGCCGCGATGTGGCAAATGCGGCTTCATCCCTGGCTGGATTATTTCCAACCCCAGGCAGGCCCGGGCTCCGGTATCTACAAAAGTGAGGATGGCGGGGAGCATTGGAAGCGGATTCCGGGAAAAGGCCTGCCTTCTGGCGAGCTTGGGCGTATCGGGATGGCCGTTGCCTGGGGTAGTGCCGGACAAAAAGTGTATGCCACCGTAATTGCTCCGAAAGGCAAAAACGGACTCTACCGTTCGGACGACAGTGCTAAAACCTGGCAATTGGTAAATGATGATAGGGAACTGGTGGATGTCTATTTTAGCCGGATCACGGTCATGCCAAAAAATCCGGACGACGTTTTTGTAATGGGCCGCTCCATTCACCGGTCCAATGATGGCGGTAAGCATTTTACAGTTTTCAAAGGATCGCCGGGCGGCGATGACTACCATTTTATGTGGATCAATCCCGCCGATACCACTCACATGATTACTGCCGCGGACCAGGGTACCGTGGTGACCATTAACGGAGGTGCAAGCTGGTCGAGCTGGTACAACCAGCCAACCGGGCAATTCTACCACCTGGCTGCCGACGATCAATTTCCCTACCGGATATACAGCGGTCAGCAGGACAACGGCACGGTGAGCATCCTGAGCCGGGGGCCGTACGGCGTAATCGAGGAGCGCGACTGGCATCCCACAGGCGGCAGCGAGCGGGATTATATGGTGCCCAAACCGGGCGACCCGAATATCGTATTTGGCAGTGGGCTGGGCGGCTACCTTTCCCGCGCCAATCAGGTCACCCGGCAGGTTGCCAATATTTCGCCGTGGCCGGTTTCCAGTTACGGCGCCCGGCTGACTGACGTGCGCTACCGCTACACCTGGATCACGCCGCTGGCGTTTTCGCCATTTCCACCGTATGCCATGTATCTGGGTTCGCAGGTGCTGTTCCGTTCCCTGGACGACGGCGACCATTGGGACGTCGTCAGCCCGGACCTTTCCGGAAAGAGCAAATCCGGGGAGGATTGTCAAGATCCAGACCTTGCCAAAGCAAAGGAGTGCGGTTACGGGGTCATCTACACAATCGCGCCTTCCCCCGTTTCAAAAGACATGATTTGGGTGGGCACCGACGACGGTCTTATCCGGCTCACCACCGATAATTGCGCGCACTGGCAAAATCTGACGCCGGATGTGATACCCCTGTGGGGACGGATCACCACCATCGCTCCTTCACCTTTCTCGGAAAACACTGCTTACGTGGCAGTTGATCTCCACCGCATCGATCTGTTTAACCCGCTGGTTCTGAAAACCGATGACGCCGGCAAGAGCTGGCGGAAAATTACCGACGGGCTTCCTGCCAATGAATACGTTTGCGTCGTCCGGGCCGACCCGGAGCGCCAGGGATTGCTCTATGCCGGAACGAATCGCGGCGTCTATGTTTCCTTTGATGACGGCGCCCACTGGCAGCCGCTTTCGCTGAATTTTCCGACCGCCTGGGTGCGTGATCTGCTTGTTCACAAGGGCGATCTCATCGCCGCCACACAAGGACGGGGGATCTGGATTCTGGACGATTTGCAGCCGCTGCGCGAAATGAGTGCTGAAAACGCAGACAGTCCGGCTTATCTTTTCCGGCCGGCGAATGCCTGGCGGCTGCGGGCAGACGAAAACCACGATACACCGCCGCCGCCCTCCACGCCATTAGGACAAAATCCGCCCACCGGCGCAATTATCGATTATTGGCTCAAGAACTCGTCTCAAAATGAAGTGGTGATCACCATAACCGATTCGCTGGGCAAAGTGGTTCGTCGTTTTTCCAGCAATGAAAAACCGGAGGATTTGCCGGCAAACCGCTATTTCCAGAAGGGCTGGCTGGGAATGCCGGAACACCTTGAAACAGGGGCGGGAATGCACCGATTTGTCTGGGATTTGCGTTATCCGCGACCACCTGCCTTGAGATACAGCTATTCTATTGCAGCGGTTTGGCAGGAGGGAACGCCGCTGAGGCCGGAGGGCCCGCTGGTTTTGCCGGGCAGCTACACGGTGACACTAAGCGTGGGAGAAAATCAATTTTCCCAGCCGCTGGTTGTAAAATTGGATCCCCGGGTTCGGGTGAGTGAAAATGCGCTGCGATCTCAGCTAACTTTGGCGCAGTCAGTCGATTCTACCCTGCGACGTGCGGTCACTGCGCACCGGGAAATCATGCGCGTTCTTGATGAAAAGAAAGCGGACTTCTCCGAATCTCTTACAGATTCCCTCACAGGGCTCGTAAATGGCGGAAAACCCAGCTTATCCTCGGTGGCGAATGTTTTGTCTGGCTTGAGCTCTGCCGTCATCAGCGCCGATGCAGCGCCAACCCAGGGACAGTCAGCCGTTTTCGATGAATATCGGCGGCAACTTGACATCCTTCTGAAACGCTGGCAAACATATCGGACGAAATTGCAGGGGATGGAAAGTCAACATGAATAAGTATGCCGAAATCGGATATAATGCGGATTGTTCTGGAAACACCAAAGCTCGATGCAGCTCGCGGCAATAATTACCCCGGAGGTAGTAGACTGACCATGAATAGGATTTTCAGTGTAAAAAGATTTGCTGCTTTCCTGATAAGACGGGTGTGGGTATTTTGCTGCAGTTTTTTCTAAAAAGAGAGCATTTAGCATGAAGCGAATTGGCCAAAGCCTTGACAGAATTGTAAGCCGGCTGCCGGACTTAAAACCTGTTCTTATGAAGGACCTGGACCCGGGAGACAGGTTGGAGATTCACACCCGCAATTCCGTTTATGTTGTTGAAATATTAGGTGATGGTTTGTGTCACGTTTCCGGCGGCTGGTTCGACCGCAAGGGGCTTGCCCCATTCCTGACCTCGATTACCGGATGCTCCTGGGGGAGCAGCATCATATTGATGGAAATTGCTGCCGCCTGCGGCTTGTGCATGGAGTTCGGCAACCGCGTGGTGACCAGTCCAGTCCAAAGAATCCTGGTTATCAAACCAACGAGAGTAGGATTGAATTGATAGCTGGTCTGATTCCACGAGGAAGAAAAATACGTTTCGAACGCGCATGGCAAAATCACCGGTTGTTTTGCCGCCGGGTGATTTGAAAAGCGAGGGCGGGCATATGAAGCTTCTGCACGTCAATCAAGCTAACGGCGTGATCGAGGGCCAATAATGCCTTGCGTTGAAATTAAATGAGTTGATCTAATAATAATATTTTATATAAAGGGGGACGACCCATGTATATGAGACTTCTACAATTAAGGGTGAGCCAGGAAAATCTTCCAATTCTGAAGGGATTTTACGATAAAATTGTGATTCCCCATCTTCAGCAAATAAAAGGCTGCCTGTTGGCAGAATTAATATATGATGGCCAGCAGCAGGACAAATTTCTATCCCTTACATTGTGGGACGCTCAGGAAAGTGTCGAAAAATATGAGAAAAGCGGCGCCTTCAAAAAATTGTTTGAACAGGTAAAACCGATTTTATCAGAGTCCTCGGAATGGAAAGTTCAATTATCCCAGGATCTGGAGTTGCAATACGTTCCCGTTGCAGAGGAGCCGGTTTTGAAAAAATTGTCGGTAACAGCCCAGACCGGTGATGCAAAAGCAGATGCTCAAGCTGTTCTCCCCATGTGCGTTCGAATTGTATCCGCGAAACTGAAGCCTGGGAAAACGGACGAATTTAGAAAAATTTATACTGAGGATGTGATAACGGTTTTGAAAGAGACGCAAGGCTGTTTGTATGTCTATCTAACGGAAAATTCTCAGCATCCGGAAGAAATATTTTCCGTTACGCTTTGGGCCTCCAAGGAGGATGCCGAGCGATACGAAAAGAGCGGCACTTTCGCACAACTGGTTGACAAAACAAAGCGCACTTTCTCTCAGCTCTACCAGTGGAAGATGGCTTTGGAAAATAATCCGAATACCGGTATTCGATCGGGTGAGAATCTGTCCGTGGAAAAATACAGCATAATTACCGGCAAGAAATTCTCTTGATTAGAGAAAGTTATCGGCAAATCAAAGCGAAATATAAATTTTGCGACATTGCGGGAATAGCCGGAGCTGATTCTTGATATCATTCGCCATGCTGTTTCTGTGTAGGCGCTTCCTTTTGAGGCCAACCTCTTAAAGATTTAGCCCCCAAAGGGGCGGCGTCCTGCCGAGCTCTTGGTCAATTTAATATCCTTCAATGCACTTTCCTTGATGCGGATCTCAAATGTAAAGAAACTGTAGCCCTGGGGATTCGGTGCCCAGGAAAAGGACATCTCCCAACAGTGCAGATCCCGGTAAATGTTGAAGCTCTGGTAATCGATCTGTTTGTTGATCAGATCCAGGTTGGCGGAGTATTGGACTCGCCATTTGGGTGTGATCTCGAGGCGGGCCGAAATGTTGGTGCTGAATATCTTTCGTACGTTCAGCGCGGAACTGCGATCGACACTGTAACTGAGGTTGGCGGTCAGATCCCAGGGAAGTTCGAATTTGCTTAATTCTTCGGTAACCGGATTGCTGCCAAAATTCTCAGCCTCCAAAGAGTCGGCAATTTGGGTTGAATCCGCTGCGTTCTCCTTCTTTTCCTTTTTGGCGGGTGGGGCAAGGTGGAAACCGGCGTTTAGTTGTGCCCGTAAGAGCCTGGGCAAGCTAAATCCGTCTTGCCACACATATTCATTTCGGTTCCCGGTTCCCCGGTGTCCGAATTTATATAGGCTGTGGGTTGCACTGAATGACAGGTTTATGTCTTTCACCGGCTGGGCACGCAGCGAGCTGCTGATGCTGCTCCATTTTAGACTATCAGCAAGAAAATTATACGATGAATTAAAATTAAGCGTAAACAGGTCGATTTTCTTTTCCTCCCCGTTCCGAATCATCTTGCCCTGGAACAGGTTCGTAATACTTATGGTCATCCGCCGTGATTCCGAGGAGGATGTCCCGCCGAACGGATTCCCGGCAAAATGGTCATATTTTTGCGTTCTTCCCGAACTGTCCCGAAACGTCTGGACATAGCCAAATTCCGGGCTGGAAAAATCCGGGCTGAAAGAGAAACCAATGCGGGGGTCCATCTTGTGTCGAATAACTTTCAGGGGCGAAAAGGGGATTTCATACAAACCATACAGCGTAGTTGAGGCACTGATGCTGGTGCCGAATGTATGCCGGGCCCTGAAGCGTTTCACTGTGTCCGGTACTGCCTGGTTCAGGGAATCCACAAAAGTGTAATTCATATATTCCGGAACCCACAGCTCTTCGAAACTGGCGCTTTGGTTGTATTTAACATATTTGAAAATCTTGCTGTTAAAAGAAAGACCGCTTTTATGTTGCCACGCTTTTTTTTGAGAGCGTTTGAAAGTTGAATCTGCCTGCAGTGTTTTGCTGCCCGTAAGGATGATGTTGGAGTTATAGTCATAAGATAAGTCGTGATACCATTTCCTTTTATTGCTTTTCTGTGGATTATATTTAAATAGGCTCGATAGCGAATGGTAAAACCTGAGATTTGGGAGGGTGTAATCGAGATTTCCGGTTTGTAAATATTCATTGCGGCTTATACCAATACTTAAGGAGTTTTTACTGTTTGGCCATCTTTTGGAAAATGCAACGTTAGTAGATAATATCTGGTTGAGTCTGTCCTGAAGATTATGGGAAAAATCTTGTAAAAAAGTTCGATCACTTGTAAAGCTGCCACGGGCATTTAGGGTAATGGTTTCGCCGATGGTTTGAGCATGATTGAAATTTATGCTCCACCTTTGCAGTTTTTGCCCGGTAGTAATATCCTTGGGGGCATATCGCCAATCAACATTGCCATTAAAATTGTAACGCTTGCGGTAGCGGAGCTGACCCTCGTACGCGGTTCCCGTTCTTTCGTAAAAATCCACCAGCATGGTCGCGTCCCAGTATTGCGAAGCAGCCCAGTAATAGCCCAGATGCCGCAGGTTTTTTCCTCCGTAGCTGCTGATTCCGTATGTCGGGATGCGGATTCCGGATCGCCGTCCGCGTTCCATCGGGAAAATCCCGAATGGCAGCGCAAAAACCGGGACATCTGCGATATACATGTAAATAGGGCGAGCCACCGCCCGTTTCTTGACGAGAATCCGCATGTCGGTTGCTTTGAAATAATAATCCGGGTGGTCTATACTGTCGCAGCTTGTAAAGTAGCCGTCTTTAACCAGGAGCGTGTTTTTTCCTATTTTATCGATCTGTTCCCCACGGTAATAGCCAGGCTCCATTTTTGTCTTGCCTTCAAACACCTTGCCGCGCTGATTTTTAAAATCATATTCAAGCCGGCTGCCCAGGATCGGTTCGTTTCCCTTTTCTTTGAATTCAGGGAGGGATTTGTAGACAGGATTTCCTAATGAATCCGTGGTATCGGCAATGCCGGTGGCAATCATCATGCTTTTGTTCCAATCAATGGTTACCTTGCCGGCATCCAATGTGATGTCCTGGTATTCGATATGAACATCACCGCTCAGATAGCTCTTTTTATCCTTAATTGAAAAAGTGATTTCGTGGGCGGTGTATTTTATCGGCCCCTCCAGACCGGATTTCTCGGGCGCGGGCAATGTTTTCAGGCTGTCTCCGGCAGAATTCGCAACAGTGGTATCGGTGACGGCTTCCGTCTGAGCTGAAGCGGGTAAGAACATCCCCACGCCAAAAACAAGGCAAGAAATAAGAAGGAAGAAGGTGGTTGTTTTTGAAATTGTTCCGAATAGTTTCGCTTGCCTGTACATTCCCCTGTCAGCTCTTGAATAATTTTCCAACGTACCCAATAATTACGGGACTATCCGCTTAAAAGTTAATAACTGATTCGATAAAATAATAATTATGTTTGATAAAGTAGCTGGGGGAATGGGGGAAAAATAAGGAACCTGAGCAATATGTCCCTCATAAGTGGAACTTAAAAGAATGATCGCTTTTTCTGACCTTCCCCCTTAATCCCCCTCCCTAATGCATAAGGGAGGGGGAAAGTGGGGGTGGGTTATTTGGCGAGTTGCCTTCTGATTAAATCACCCACAAGTTGGGTCTATCGAAACCCGGGTTGTGCAGCGCGAAGTGCCCGAATTCTAATGTTTCAGCGCAGATTTGGAGTGACAGAGCGTATAAAAACTCGTGATCCGCAATCCTGCGGGCGATTACGATTAAGATTATGATTACGAGCAAGGGAGGCAACACAAATGACCAATGACCAATGACCGTTTTCTCTATGCGCTCAGCGCTATGCACATTTATTCCGTGACCAGAGTAAAATCCACCTGATTGGTTTCCCGGTCGACCCGTTTTACCTTGATCTTAGCCTCGTCGCCCAGGCGATAAAGCCGCCCGAATTCTTTCCCAACCATTGAATAAGTTTTTTCATCATAAATGTAATAATCGTCCGCCATATCTTCCATCCGCACCAGACCCTCAATTAGCTGTGGTGTGATTTCCACAAACAGACCGTAAGCAGTGACGCCGGAGATGAGCCCGTCGAACGTTTCTCCCACATAATCGGAGATCCATTCCACCTGCTTAATTTTCGTGCTTTCCCTCTCCGCTTCCAGCGCTACCCGTTCGCGATCCGAGCTGCGGTCGCTGATCTTTTTCAGCTCCTTTTTCAGAGAATGCAGGTTCTTTTGTGCGATCTGCCCGTCATATTCCTTCAAAAGGCGGTGCACCATCAGGTCCGGGTAGCGGCGAATGGGTGAGGTAAAGTGGGTGTAATCGGCAAATGCCAGTCCGAAATGCCCAATATTTTTGGTGGAATAATTGGCCTTCATCATAGTACGCAGGGCAACCTCTTTGATCAGGATGTTATCCTTGGTTCCGGAAACCTCCTGCATAATCTCCTGGAATTTTTTCGGCGTCACGTTACGCGGAATTTTTACCCGGTGTCCCAAGGCATTCAGGAATCGCTCAAAATTATCAATTTTGTCGCCGTCCGGCCGCTCATGCACGCGGTAAATGAAGGGGCGCGGTTTGCTCTTCGCGGAAGTAAGTTGAATATGCCTGGCGACTGTCTTGTTGGCCATTAACATGAACTCCTCTATCAATTCATGGCTTTGCAGGCGCCGAACCGGAATGATCTCCACCGGCTTTCCGCGATTGTCCAGCCGGAAACGAACCTCCGGCGTTTCAAAATCTATACTCCCGCTATCCATCCTCAACTGCCGCAATTTCTGACTGAAATCGCGCATTTCACGCAAGATCTGGGAGGATGGATCTTTCGAGTTCGGATCGTCGATAATCTCCTGAACCTCCTCGTAGCTGAAGCGCCGTTTGCTTCGAATAATCGAAGGCTGCAACTGGTATTTTACCACCGCTCCGTTACCGTCGATTTCCATAATGCAGCTAAATGTCAGGCGCGGCTCATTTGGCTGCAGGCTGCACAACTGATTAGAGAGATGTTCGGGCAGCATGGGAACAACCCGATCCACAAGGTAAACACTGGTCCCGCGGTTCAACGCCTCTTTATCTATGGCCGACCCGTCTTGAACAAAATGGCTGACATCTGCAATGTGAACACCCAGCCGGTAGTTCCCATTGTCCAGCCGTTCGAGAGAAACGGCATCGTCAAAGTCTTTCGCGTCTGCCGGATCGATG
>Ga0315542_1000970_pt1 | contig 18084 bp, 18 predicted proteins | sample SalMarSW160120MG_FD_202541 | JGI IMG/M metagenome (GOLD analysis project Ga0315542, IMG submission 202541) | Salt marsh sediment microbial communities from the Plum Island Ecosystem LTER, Massachusetts, United States - Salt Marsh Sediment SW1601-20 ...
ACTCCAAAACGATCACGCGGGCTTCGATGCTTTCCTGGCCCATGGCCCTGGCTACTGAAATGCGGTGATGACCGTCACGAACGAAGTATTCATTTCCAACCTGTACCAGCTCAACCGGCGGCAGGGGGATATCGTTCACCCATGCGCGTGCCACGCTCTCCCAACGCGCCCGGGTGTGCTCTTGGAGCGGGTGAAAACCAGCGTCGAAGTCCTGGATGCGGCCCTCACTGCCGTGCACGTTACCCACCAGGACCGTGCGGATACCGGCCTCGAAACTGCTACCCACTTCCCGGTTCTGGCGGACCTGATCCAGGTCCAGAAGTCGATGGTCGCGCCTGAAGAGAGTGGAGACCAGTCGAGTCAGGTAACCCTGCCAAAGGCTCTTGCGAAATTCCCGGGAGATCGCACGCTGCAGGTTCTGCTCGTGGGATTGACTTGTCAGTGTTTGCATCATCAGATTTGCTTCCATCGCTGCGCTTCCTTTCTTTTCTTTACTCAACTCTGCCTATATCTTAAAGAACGGCCGGCACAGCAGCGTCCAACCCCGCGTCACAAGCCGCGTCACACCCAGCGAATTCGTGAGCAGTTTTATGAATTTCTATACATGTCATTGCGAAGTTGTGCTCTTCAACTGAAACAATCCCAGGTTTGCAAGCTAAGGACTGCTTTGCAAAAAACCACTCGCAGTGACAGTTCAATCCATACAAATTCAAAATAAGCTTTCTTTAAAGTTCCTCAGCATGCACGCACATGCAGAATTACAGTAAAATTATTGCTGATGCAGGAGATTTGTCTTTGTCACCCCTAAAGCTGTACCTGTTTGGATACCCACGCCTCGAGCTGGAAGGTCAGGAGCGCTCCCTGGAGACGCGCAAAGCCCTGGCTTTGCTGGCCTATCTCGTCATAGAAGATCAGCCTCACAGCCGTGAAGCGCTGGCCACGATGTTCTGGCCGGAGTTGGATAGCGAGCGCGCCTACCACAACCTGCGCCGCAGCTTGTGGACGATCAATAAGACCCTGGGAAAAGATTGGTTGGATTCCAGCCGTGACACCCTGGTGCTGAACAGTGACGCCCAGGTATGGACGGACGTGAATGCATTTCAAAACCACCTGTCCGAATGTGAGCGCCACGGCCACCGCCCAGAGGAAACCTGCCCTGCTTGTATCCCACATCTCAGCGCGGCCGCTACCCTGTACGCGGGTGATTTCCTGGCGGGTTTCGATCTGCCGGACAGCCCCGCGTTCGATGAATGGCAGTTCTTCCTGCGTGAAGCGCTCAAAAAGCAGGCTGCCCAAACCCTGGAAAAGCTGGCTTTGCAGCAGGCTGAAGAAAACCAGTTTGAACAGGCTATCGAACTGGCCCGGCGTTGGCTGGCGCTCGATGCGCTGCACGAGCCGGCTCACCGCCTGCTGATGCGCCTGTACGCCCAAACAGACCAGCGCCCCGCCGCACTGCGCCAGTACGAAATCTGCCAGGAGACACTGGATAAAGAGCTGGGCATCGATCCCCAGCCGGAGACCAGGGCGCTATACGAACAGATCCGCAGCGGTGCAGGGCATGTCGCTTCGGACGGTCTTCCCCCGAATAAGCTTGAAATCGAGACCCCTGCTGTAGCCCCAGCGCCGACAGCGCCACCCGAAGCGCCTGTTTCCAACCTGCCGGGCAGCCTGACGCCTTTCATCGGGCGCCGGGCGGAGCTGGACGAGATCGGCCAATTGCTTGCTACTCCGGATTTGCGCTTACTGACCTTGCTCGGACCGGGCGGCAGCGGTAAGACCCGCCTGGCGATCCAGGCTGCCCATGAAAAACAATCCCTGTTTACCGATGGCGTATTCTTCGTCTCCCTGGCGCCGCTCAGCTCGACCGAGTCACTCCTGCCGGCGATCGCTAAAGCCGTCAGATATCCCATCCGAGAGAAAGAGACCAGCCTGATCCAACAGCTCTCACATTACCTGCGTTTGAAGCAGGTATTGCTCGTTTTGGATAATTTCGAACACCTGATCAGCGACGAGAGTGTGCACGAATTGGTGACCTTGCTTGAAGCTGCTCCGCAGATGAAGGTCCTGGTGACCTCGCGCGCCCGCCTGAACTTCAAAGGTGAACACCTCTACCCGGTCAAAGGCATGCTCCTGCCTTCTCCGTTCGAAGTGATCCAAGATCCCCTGGCATTGCAAGAATTCAGCGCCGTGCAGCTCTTCACACAAAGCGCCCGGCGCATCCAACCCACCTTCGCCCTCACAGGGCAGAACGCCAGCCCGGTCGTCGATATCTGCCGGGCGGTGCAAGGGATGCCCCTGGGGCTGGAGCTGGCAGCCTCCTGGTTGGAGCTCCTGGAACCATATGCCGTATTGAGCGAGATTCGATCCAGCCTGGATTTCCTGGAGACCAGCCAACGCGATGTGCCCGATCGCCAGCGCAGCCTGCGGGCAGTCTTCGACACCTCCTGGAAAATGCTCAGCCCGGCCGAGCGCGCCTTATTCATGCAGCTCTCGATCTTCCGTGGCAGCTTCACCCGCCAGGCAGCTCAGCAGATCGCCACCGCAGCCCTGCCTGTGCTCTCCGGATTGATCAGCAAATCCTTCCTGTACAGCCTGCCGGATGGACGTTACGCCATCCACGAGCTGCTACGCCAGTATGGTTATGATGAGCTGCGCCGGGACTCGCAGGCCTGGTCCGCAGTCCGTGACCGGCACAGCGCTTTTTACCTGGATGAACTGGCGGTTGCCCAGGAGGGGATGCACGGCTCGCAGTATATGCAGGTCTTGGAGCAGGTCTTAGGGCAGTTGGATGCGGATTATGAAAATCTGCGCAGCGCCTGGGATTGGGCGATCGAAACGGGGCAGTGCGAACGGATCGAGCGCGCCTTATATTCCCTGTATGGTTACCTGTTGATGCGCGGCCTGGCCCTGGAGGGGCGCTCTATTTTAGAGAAGCTGGCGGCTTCCCTGGAACGCGATACGAGTACGGTCCAGCGGCGCATCCTGCTGGCGAAAACCCTGGTTTTGATCTCCTCATTGACCTACGATGTAGTATCCGATGTACGCCTGCAGATCGTACAGCGAGCCATGCAACTGCTGGATAAGCCCGGCATGGAACGCCAGATGGGATTGTTTTACAGCCGGTTGGCTTTCGAGTACGGGACTCGCCTGGATCCGCAGGAAGGCATGCGTATGCTGCATCGCAGCCTGGACTGGCTGCGCCAGGCAGGCGACTCGTATGCAGAATCCCAGACCCTGCAGTTTTTAGGCAATCTGCTGATAATGACCGGCCAGTTTGAGGAAGCCAAACAGACTCTGGAGCAAGCCAACGCCATCTGCCAGAGGCGTGGGGACCGTCTCAGCATGGCGATTATTAATTCGATCCTGGGCGACATTTATTATCGCGATGGCGACGCGGATCGATGTGAACAGCTCCTGCTGGACAGTTGGGAAACTTTCAAGCAGATTGGTGACCAGATTAACATCATCGCCACACTGGCAAATTTGGGGCAAATCTCAGAGACCATGGGGAAATTCGACAAAAGCATCGCCTATATCCAGGAGCAAATACGCATCGCGCGCCAGATAGGGATTCTGGACATCGTTGCTTCCGGCCTGAGTTGGGAGAGCATCGTTAATTTACGCAAAGGGGATATCGAGCGGGCTCGCCAACTGCGCCAGGAATCCCTGGAGCTTGCGCGCGCCATCGACGACCGCACGGATATTGTCTGGGGTTTGCTGGAGTTGGGTGAGATCGAACGGGTGGCCGGCAATCTGGACAAGGCGCAAAGCCTGCTGCAGCAGTGCAATGCCATGCACCAGGATACCCCCAGGTCCGAGGTGCAGGCTTTCTATTATAAAGGCATGGCGGACCTGGCGCTGGACAGAGGCGAGCACGAAACTGCCATGCGCCATTTCGAACAAAGCCGGGAGCTTGCCCGCCGTGACTACAACTCCTGGTGCGTGGTTTACAGCGATCTTGGTCTGGGCAGGAGCACTCTGGCGTCAGGCGATCTGCCAGCTACCCGGGAGCATCTTTTCAATGCATTCAATATTCTCAGGGATGAATGGGGCAGCATGCCGCCGCTATATACCCTGGGGCTGGAAATCTGGGCCGAATACTGCGCTGCCAACGGGGAATATCGGCGCGCTGTCGAGTTGAGCAGTTTGGTGATCCAGCATCCCGCCACCTGGCAGGATTACCGCGACCGGGCCGGTCAGCTTATCCAGCGCTGCGCCGCGCACCTGCCCTCAGCTGAGCTCTCGGCCGCCCAGGTAAAAGGCCGCAAGCTGGACCTTTTCGACACAACTCAAGAGATCTTGGAAGAGCGGATTGAACCGCCAAGCAGCGAAGGACGCTAAGTTTTTAACCCAACACCTGGAGGTAAAGAGGAAATGATAGATTTCACCCTGACCGATGAGCAAAAGCAGCTCCGCGAGCTGGCGCGCAAGTTTGCCCAGCGCGAAATCGCACCGCTCGCCGCCGAGCTTGACCGTGAGCAGCGTTTCTCTCAAGCGATTGTGGACAGGTATTTCGAGACCGGCCTGCTCCACAGCCACGTGCCCGAAGAATACGGTGGCGCCGGCCTGACCAGCCTGGAGGGGTGCCTCGTCGCCGAAGAACTCGCTGCCGCTTGTGGCGGGGTGGCCTCCTACCTTGGCGCAAACAACCTGGGCCTGACCCCCTTCATGATTGCCGGCAGCCCCGAGTTAAAAGAGGAGCTCCTGACCAGGCACTGCGAGGGACCCAACCTTGCCGCCTTTTGCCTGACGGAAGCAGAAGCTGGCTCGGATGTGGCGTCCATGCGCTCGACCGCCCGGCGCGTGGGGGATGAGAACATCATCAACGGGACCAAGCAGTTCATCACCAATGGCGGTGTGGCAAGCCTGTATTCATTCTTTGCCAGCGAGAACCTCGGGCTGGGGCACAAGGGCATATCCTGCTTCATGGTGCCAGCTAAGACACCCGGCATCTCGCACGGTAAGAAAGAGGACAAGATGGGCCAGCGCGCGGCCGATACACGCGAAGTTTGCTTCACGGAAGTGCACGTACCCGCGCGTTACCGCCTGGGAAAGGGAATGGATGGCTTCAAGATCGCCATGCAGACCCTGGATGAATCCCGGGCAGGCGTGGCTGCGGCAGCAGTGGGTATCGCCCGTGCCGCCCTGGAGGCAGCGATCGCTTACTCCAAGGAGCGCAAGCAGTTCGGCCAGCCAATCGCCGCCAACCAGGCCATCCAATTCATGCTGGCGGACATGGCGACAAAAGTCGAAGCCGCGCGCCTGCTGGTCTGGCAGGCTGCCCACCTGCACGACCAAGGCCTGCGCAACAGCAAAGAATCGGCCATGGCCAAATGTTTTGCCGCTGATACTGCCATGCAGGTTACCACGGATGCGGTGCAGATCTTCGGCGGGTACGGGTATATGAAGGATTACCCGCTGGAAAAATACATGCGCGACGCCAAGCTGCACCAGATCTACGAGGGCACCAATCAGATCCAGCGCCTAGTCATCGCTGGCCAGTTGCTGCGCTGAGCAGATTTATAAGGACGACTGAAGTCGTCACAACGAACCTATCTACATGTACGTTGTGACGACTTCAGTCGTTCATCAAAACCCCACCCTTCCAATACGCATAAAACCCCTCATCGGCCATCCTTTGCGGGCCATATTTCTTCTCGAAATACTTCCCCCAATCCGGGCGCGCCCCATCGATATCCGTAAAGCCATACTCGCGCGCCAGGGCCCAGGAACTGAAAACCCGCCCGCTCTTGTTAGCCACCTGCGGGTCGGCCGCCAGGGCAGCCACAGCCCGGCCGGCAAAATAAGGCGTCTCGGAAGCGATGAAATCGGGATCCGTTTTCGCGCCCTCCCGCCAGTTGGCTTCAGTGACACCGAAGTGCTCGAGCATGGCCTCCGAGCGCAGGAATCCGGGTGTGACAGCCAGTGCCATGACCTGGCGCTCGCTCAGTTCCTCCGCCATCGTAAAAGCGATGCGGATCACAGTGGTCTTGACCAGGTCGTAAAAGAAATTGCCGCGATACACGTACCCATCCCCATCGGTGATCTCGACGATCAGCCCGCTGCCCTGCTTGATCATCAGCGGGGCGCCGTAGCGACTGGTGAGGATATGCGAATTCACAGCCTGGCCCAGCATGCGGAAGCCCTTATCGAGGTCAAGCTCCCAGAAGGGTTTTCCCCATTCGGTCAGCGCGTCACCGCCCCAGACATCGTTGACTAAAATATCCAGGCGACCCTGCTCAACCTGTACACGCTCGAACAAGGCCTGCACCTGTGGTTCGACGGTGTGATCGACGCGCACGGCGATGCCGCGGCCGCCATGCTTTGTGACCAGATCGGCCGTCTCCTCGATCGTCTCCGGGCGGTAGGCCAGCTCGAAAGGAGACTCTGCTTCACCCTGTGGGCGTTGCGACCCCCGGGTGCTGCGCCCGGTGCAGTAGACCGTCGCTCCGGCCTCGCCCAACATGCAGGCAATTCCGCGCCCGGTGCCGCGCGTCGCCCCGGCCACCACGGCCACTTTTCCTGATAATGGTTTTGCTGTAATCATCCCATTGAATCCTTATAAATGAAATACGAATATAAACCGCGAAGACGCGAAGGGCGCTAAGGTTTATTATCATGAAAATCTATCAATTCTTTGATGAGAATAGGAACATTCTTCGCGTCCTTCGGTTCTTGGCGGTTCAGATTTCCTTGTGACCTGACAGTCCGTTATTCATTGTCAAGGTTTACCGACCGGGCGCGCTCGAGCAGCAGGTCGCGCTCGCGGGTGTTATCCGTCAAGGAGGCTGCCCGCTCGAACTCGGTGCGCGCTTCATCAAGACGCCCGAGTTTGACGAGCAGGTCGCCGCGCACAGCCGGGAGCAGGTGATAATTCTTCAACGAAGGCTCGGAAACCAGCTCATCCACGATCTCCAACCCCGATTCTGGGCCATAAGCCATCGCGAGCGCCACCGCCCGGTTCAGCTCCACAATCGGGGAAGGCATGACCTGGGCGAGTGCATCGTAAAGCGCAGCGATGCGCGCCCAGTTCGTCTCCTGTGGGGTGCGGGCGCGCGCGTGGCAGGCGGCGATAGCGGCCTGCAAGGCATACGGCCCCAGCGCGCCGCCGAGATTCTCTGCCCGCCTCAGTGCTGCAAGGCCGCGCCGGATCAGAAGCTGGTCCCAGCGGGCGCGGTTTTGATCCATCAGCAGCACCGGCTCGCCCTTCGGACCCACGCGTGCCCGGATGCGCGAAGCCTGGATCTCCATCAATGCCACCAGGCCGTGCACCTCCGCCTCACCCGGCATGAGCTCGGCCAGGATGCGCCCCAGCCTGAGGGCATCCTCGCACAACGCCGGCCGCACCCAGTCGTCCCCAGAGCTGGCCGCGTAGCCTTCATTAAATATGAGATAGATAACCTCCAGCACCGACGACAGCCGGGCGGCGCGCTGGTCCGGACCCGGGATCTCGAAAGGGACATGCGCCTCGGACAGGCTGCGCTTGGCCCGCACGATGCGTTGGGCGATGGTCGCCTCCGAGGCCAGGAAGGCGCGCGCGATCTCGCTGGTGGTCAGGCCGCCCAACAGGCGCAGCGTCAGTGCCACGCGCGCTTCGGTCGAGAGCACCGGGTGGCAGGCGGTGAAGATCAGGCGCAGCAAGTCATCCTCGATCGGCTCCTCGAGAGCGGCGTCGAAATCCACCTGGCCCGCCGCTTGTTCGAGCTCGAGGTCACGCCCCAGGGTTTCGTATTTGCGCTCCAGGTTGACATTACGCCGGATGCGGTCGATGGCGCGGTGCCTGGCGGTGGCCGTCAGCCAGGCCGCCGGGTTTTCTGGGATGCCGGACTGTGGCCACTGCTCGAGGGCGACGACCAGAGCATCCTGCGCCAGGTCCTCGGCCAGCTCGAGATCGCCGAAGCGGCGCGCCAGCCCGGCGATGATCCTGGCCGATTCGATCCGCCAGACCGTCTCGATCGTGCGTTGAATGTCAGATTTAGAGGCGTTGTCCATATATTAGAACCGGTAGGGCGGGATTCTTTCCCGCTGCTTTGCTGAGATCTACTATTATTCAATCAATCAAAGCCCCGCACGATATATTCACCACGCTGGCGGTCAGGGTACGCGCCCGATCCGAAGCTACAAAAGCCGCTACCTCCCCCACATCTTCCAGCGTCGCAGCTCGTTTCAATAAAGTCGCCTCTTGAATGTTACTGATGATCGCCTCCCGCCCTTCGAAATCTTCCGGCAGCGTTTCGGGGATACCCCCGGTCTTCAGGGTCACGACACGGATACCATACTCGCCGAGCTCCACCGCCCATTGACGGCGCAGCCCTTCGATGGCGTCCAGTGCGACTTTGAAGCCACCCAGGCCGGGCGGAGTCTGCGGGCCATCGCCACCGAAAGCCAGGATCACGCCCGAACCACGCCGCAGCATATGCCGGGCAGCTGCCCGGGTGGTCAGGAACTGGGTACGCATTGCGATCTTGATCGGCTGTTCGAAATCAGCCAGCGAGATTTCCATCAGCGGCTGCTGGACATCCCCGAGCGAGATCAGGTTGAAAGAGATATCGATCCGCCCGGCTTGCTTGACAACTGCATCCACAAACTCATTGACCGCCTGCCCGTCGAGCGCGTCGACGACCGCGACTTCCGCTGTACCGCCCTGCGAGCGGATCTGGCCGGCGATTTGTTCGAGCTTCGTCCGTGTGCGCCCGGCCAGAAATACCCTGGCTCCCTCGCGCCCAAACACCCGCGCCACTCCCGCACCAATCGCGCCGCTACCGCCATAGATCACCGCAACCTTATTTTCCAACAACATGACCAAGACCTCCTCGTAAATTGATTTTGTGCATAGCATCTCTTTCAAGAACCCCCAAACGAAAGACCTCTCTCGGCCAGTGCCTGCCGCAGCAGCTCAATAGCCTTCGGCCCCTTGCCATGCAGCTTCAAGAGGTCAGCCTTGCTCATAAGCCTGCCTCAACGCGGCAATATCGATCTTGCTCATTTGCAGCATGGCCTGCATCACGTTCTGGGCTTTGCGGGGATCTTCCGCTCCCAAGAGCTCGCCCAGGGCGCTGGGGATGACCTGCCAGGACAGGCCAAAGCGATCTTTCAACCAGCCGCACGGACCTTTTTCACCGCCTGCAGAGAGTTTCTCCCAATATTCGTCCACCTCAGCCTGGGTCTCACATTCTACAAAGAGCGAAAACCCATCCGTGAAAGTGAACTGCGGGCCGCCATTCAAAGCCATATATTTACGGCCATCCAACACAAAGCTCGCTGACATGAGCGCACCGGCCGGCATAGGCCCGCCTTCGCCGTAACGGTTGGTGTCCAGGATCTTCGAATTCTTGAAAATCGAAACGTAGAAATTGACAGCCTCTTCGGCCTGATCGTTAAATGTTAAGAAGGGAGTAATTTTGTTCATCAGATCTCCTTTGTGGGTTCAACGGGTAGACGAAGGCAATGCCTGGGATAATCGGGTGGTCGAAGGCAATGCCTTCGACCACCCGATTATCCTTATTTTCCCGTCCTCGTCTCGATCTGCGCGCGCAGGCGTGCTTCCTGTTCCTGCAGCTCGGGGGTAAACTCATCACCAAAATCTTCCGCCTCGAACACCGGGCGAATCTCGATCACCCCTTCGCTGGTCTGGTCGCCTGGGTCCGGATTGGGCATGCGCTTGACCCACTCCACCGCCTCATCAATCGAGCGCACCTGCCACAACCAGAACCCGGCGATCAGTTCCTTGGCCTCGGTGAACGGCCCATCGATCACGGTTGCCTTACCACCTGTGAATTTGACGCGCTTACCCTTGGAGCTGGGGTGCAGCCCTTCGCCAGCCAGCATCACACCGGCCTTCACAAGCTCTTCATTGAACTTACCCATATCGGTCAGTAATTGCTCGCTGGGCATCACGCCCGCTTCACTGTCCTCATTTGCTTTGATTATCACCATGACACGCATTTCATACCTCCATAAGTCTATGATTTGGTGCGAGGTCTGCAACAAAAGTTTTAGCGCACTTTGCGGGCCATGCAATATGTTTCCTGGCCTCGTATCAAAAAAGCGCCTGTTTTAGCCTCGCTCTATAACTACGTCGAATGGGACTCTATAAAATCGACATCAATTATCCAAATTCCTGGAATTAATTTCAGGATCGCTGGTAATCTGCTCGCCGTTCCCGTCACGCCCCCGATATCCTTTACCCCAAGCTTAAATGCCACACATTTTACGGCATATTCTATCCTAATTGTCAGCGATAAACAATTCAGGTTCAGTTCTAAAAAAGAAGATCGGAATTTTTCTGAACAGGAGAAATCAAGCAATAACCGCGAACCGAAGGAAGCTAAGATCTTTCAATCTGTTCTTATTATCCCATATAACCTTTGCGCCCTTCGCGACTTTGCGGTTCAATTCTTTCTCCCCCATAACGCCTCAAGAATTCTCCGGCTGGCATCCAGAATTCTGCCCGGCGCTGCCCGAAGAGCTTCCTGTTGCGCAGGCTGTCCGGATTGTAGGTCCACATCAGGATTAATGAGAAGAAATTTTCCCAAAATTCGCCAAAGCGGCCCAGCGGGTTTGTATATGGCATTACCGTAAAACCCAGCCTTTCCATATAACGTTCCCCGCTGCGGCGCGTGCCGGCGAACATCAAGACCGTGATACCACCCACTGCCCGGATATCCGCCAGATTTGTTTCAGCTTGCATATAGCTACCCACCGCTCGCAGCGAGTTCAAGAAAGCGCGCTGCATGGCTTTCACCCAGCCCAGGTCGATCCCTGCCGCAGGCACAGGCGGAAGATGTTCATTCCACAGATGCAGCTCCAACACCTTTTCTCCGGGTTGAACCACCTGATCCGAAAAACTGAGCTGGTGGGGAGCCGGGGCAACCTGCAGGCGCAGCACACAATCCGGCTCGTCACTGAAATTGAACAGGCCATACTGCCGGGCCAGGAATGCATCGAAACGTCGAACAACGGCACGCATGGACTAGCCACCGCTGAGCAAAACGATCCCCAGCACGATGCACATCGTCCCCATCCATTGGGGGAAAGAGATCGACTCGCCGAATAACAAGATCCCGGCGATCACCTGTACGCCAATCACCGCCAAACCGGTGGTGAGCGGAAAAGCGATATGCAGCGGGATATAACGCAGCAGCCAGGTCAGCGTGATCACGGTGATGAAACCCGAAAGGTTGCCAACCACCTGCCAGAACAGGAAATCTTTCCAATTGAAACTATCGACGGAAACTTTGAAGCTGGCGTTGGCGACGATATTGAAGAGCAGATTACCAAGGATTAGGGCGATAACCAGTAAATTTACATGGGCAGCCGTGGTTTGAATGTTGGGTCTAAGGTTTAGATGAAACATAATTTCAAACCTCCCGAAGATCGATCGTTCAGTTGTAGGGAGTACGACCACCTCAAACTACGATGGTCTATTAAATTAAACCCTGAACGGCCCCATTCGGTGCAACCAATTGCCCACGCCGTTAAGGGCACGGGGAGTTTTCGCGGCCCCCAGGTATTCGAGCCGCCTCCCCGTGCCCCTACCTCTCTCGCATCGATGTCCTGGTAAGGCACGAAGAGTTGAATTAAAGATGATTGTCCTCATCGTAAGGTCGGTGAGGGGGATTCGGAGAATTACGACAGAAGTCGTTACTACGTACACGTGTTAAAAAGTTCCCCTTTGCAAAGGGATTGAGGGGATTCGGGTTTACGATTGAATTCGTTACTATGTGCGCGTGCTGAAAAGTCCACTTTGCAAGGGGGATTTAGGGGGATTCTCCCGCCACCATCTGTTTTGCATATGCCAAAGCAGCTCGAATGTCATCCGCCTCGAGAACAGGATAATCCTCCAAAATCTCTTGACAGGTGCTCCCATTCGCCAACAATTCCATGATCATCTCAACAGAAATACGGAGACCGCGGATAACAGGCTTACCATGTAACACATTCTGATCGAAGGTGATTCTTTGTATTAAGTCTTCCATACCGAGATTCTTCTTTCAAACCGATAATCTTGACACTGAAATTATACCTTAGGGCAATTGTAAAACCCTATAAAGCCCCCTCTACCACCAGCGCCAGGTCCTCCTCCGGGTTGCGAAACTGCATAGTATAAAGCCGGGCGTACAAACCGTTCTTCGCCATCAACTCGTCGTGCGAGCCCAGCTCGATGATGCGGCCGCGCTCCAGCACGGCGATGCGCTGGGCCACCTTGATGGTGCTCAGGCGGTGGGCGATGATCACCGTGGTGCGGTTCTGCATCAGGCGGTTGAGCGTCTCCTGCACCAGCTCCTCCGATTCGTTATCCAGCGAGCTGGTAGCCTCGTCGAGCAGCAGGACGGCCGGGTCCTTCAGGATGGCCCGGGCGATGGCGATGCGCTGGCGCTGGCCGCCGCTCAAATTCATGCCGCGCTCGCCGACCAGGGTATCGTAACCCTGGGGGAAATCCAGGATGAATTCGTGGGCATTGGCTGCCCGCGCTGCGGCGACGATCTCGTCTTCGCTGGCCTCCAGGCGGCCATAACGGATATTCTCGCGGATCGTGCCGCCGAACAGGATGGTCTCTTGCGGGACGATCCCGATCTGGTCGCGCAGGCTTTGTTGGGTCAGGCTGTGCAGGTCCTGCCCATCGATGCGGATGGCTCCATGTGTAGGATCGTAGAAGCGCGGGATCAGGTTGAAGAGCGTGCTCTTGCCAGCGCCGCTGGGTCCGACCAGCGCCAGGATCTCCCCAGCATTGACTTCCAGCGAGACATCTTGCAGCACGGCAGCCTCTCCGTCGTAGCTGAAACTGACCTGTTCGAAACCGATCCGGCCGTCTACAGGGGGCAGCTCGCTGGCTCCCGGCAGATCCTGCACACTCGGCTGGGTGTCCAGGATCTCGAACACACGCTGGACCCCGCCTATCGCGGCCCGCAGCTGGGCGAACAGGCTCCCCAACCCGCCCAGGCTGCCGGCGATGGAAAAGCCATACATCAGGAAACCGGTGATCATCGCCAGGGTCAACTGCCCGGCGATGACCTGGCGCCCGCCATACCACATGATGGCGGCGATCGAGCCGAATCCCAGGAACATCATCAGGGCCATAAACAAAGCGGTGTAGACCGCCATCTGCAAGGAGGCCCGGAAGGTGTTCTCCATGGCCTGGTCGTAACGTTGGGTCTCATAAGCCTCGCGCCCGAAACTTTTCACCACCCGGATGGCCTGCAGCCCTTCTTCGGCGACGATGGTTGAATCGGCCAACTGGTCCTGGACGCGCGTGCTGCCTTTCTGGATACGCCTGCCAAACGTGTAGGCCACCAGGATCAACAGCGGCGCCAGCACCAGGATGAATAGCGCAAAGCGAGTGTTCAATGTCAGCAGGATGGCCACCGATCCGATCAACGTCAGCACCTGGCTGAGCAGCACAGTCAGGCTGGTGGTCAGCATGGAGCGCATCTGGGTCACATCGCTGGATAAGCGTGAGACCACGTCCCCGACACGCCGTGTGGCGTAAAAATCGAGCGAAAGTTTTTGCAGGTGGCCGTACAGCGAGGTGCGCAGATCGTAGACGATATGCTCCCCGATATAGGCTAGCAAGTAGGATTGCAGTGCTGAAAAGGCTGCCTGCAGCAGGAAAATGCCTACCAGCAGCAGCGCAAAAGTGTTGAGAAGGCCATAATTATTGGCCCTGGTGACCGAGTCGAGCAGGCGCACGATGACCAGTGGAAAAGCCAGCCCGAATCCGCTCGAGACCAGTAAAGCCAGAACCGCAAACGCCATGCGCCCTCGGTAAGGTTTCAAATAAGCGAACAGGCGCTTCCAGTTCACCGCTTTTAGCGCCAGGGCGCTTTGATTTTCATCTTGCGAGGCCGGTTGTGGCCGGCCACGACCATTTCTACGATTTTGCATGTTTAGGGTTTCCTCCTTCGATACCGCGCTCGTTCGAGCCGGAGAATATACCATCACAAGATAACCTGCCCATGTAAACTCAGTTTAAACAACGCTTTACAAACTTGACACTGTGTAATTGCCCGCTTTTCACCTATTGACAAATTGATAATTTTATATACAATTATACAATAATACAATGAGACAAGACGGAATCAATATGTTCCAAATTAAACTTGATTTTCGCTCCGGGGTGCCAATTTATACGCAAATTGTGGAACACATCCAGCAACTGGTTGCCAAAGGAGAGTTAAGCCTGGGAGACCAGCTCCCGACCGTGCGCCAGTTGGCGACTGATCTGCGCGTCAATTTCAACACGGTGGCGCGCGCTTACCGGACGTTGGATGAAGCCGGGCTGATCTCCACCCAGAGAGGGCGTGGTACTTATATCTGGGAGCAGCCTTCGGAGGAGGTAACCCGTAAACTGCGCCAGGAAGGGTTGGAAAGCCTGACCCGTCGCTACCTGGAGGAAGCCACCGCCCTGGGTTTCACACCTGCGGAGGTGAAATCCTTCGTCACGGATCAGTTAGAGACCTGGCAACTTGAGCCCCAACCTCCTCCGGAAAACGAAGAAATTTCACAGGAGCTTACTCACGAGGAGAAAGAAACTTAATGAAAGAATGAGGTCGTCATGTTTAGAAGAATGAGACAAACCCAAAATCAGTCGGAATCGCAATCGAGCTATCAAAAAACCAAACCCTCGGATAATGTTCGTATCAGCGGGATTGCCGGTTTCATCGCCACCCTGTTCTTCATTGCCGACGTACTGTTCGCTTTGTGGCTGTCATCCCATCATGTAGCGGATGGTTTAATTGCTGTTGCCGTTATTCTCATCACGCTGCTGGGGCTTTACTTCTTGCTAGCCATCAAGGTGGCCAGCCAGTGGGAGAAAGCTGTGGTCCTACGCCTGGGTAAGTTTCGACGACTGAGCGGCCCGGGCATGTTCTGGATCATCCCGATCTTAGATACCACGCCTACCTGGATCGATCACCGGGTGATGGTCACCCCGTTCAATGCCGAGAAGACGTTGACCAAGGATACCGTTCCCGTTGATGTGGACGCCGTTCTCTTCTGGATGGTTTGGGACGCCGAAAAAGCAGCCCTGGAAGTCGAAGACTACTGGGCCGCGATTTCCTGGGCCGCCCAGACTGCCCTGCGGGAGATCATCGGCCAGATGAACCTAGCGGACATCCTTGTCGGGCGGGCGAAGATGGATGCCGAACTGCAGAAGATCATCGACGAGCGCACCACGCCCTGGGGTATATCGGTGCAATCGGTCGAGATCCGGGATGTCGTAATCCCGCAGGCGCTCGAGGATGCCATGAGCCGCCAAGCGCAGGCCGAACGAGAACGCCAGGCACGGGTAATCCTGGGTGAATCGGAGCAGCAGATTTCGGCCAGTTTTGCCCAGGCGGCCGAGGCCTACCTCGGCAACCCGACCGCTTTGCATCTGCGCGCCATGAATATGCTCTTCGAAGGATTGAAACAGAAAGGCGCCCTGGTCATCGTCCCAAGCTCAGCCGTCGATACCATGAACCTGGGAAGCTTGAGCGGATTGGTTTCGCTGGGGCTTGCCCAAACGGATAAAGGCGCCAATCCGCCGGTGGACCATAATAACAAGTGATTTGTATTTATTGCCGGTGGATTTTTCGTCGGACAGTAGCCCGGGTTTCCTACCCGGGTTCATTCGTCATCAGAAGCAATCGGCGGCCAGGAAAGCCGCCTTACTGAGTTGATGTCACCGGAAATGACCTCACCTATCGCCTAATCGGTGCAGCGATGGCTGTCCATAACAACATAGGGCCGGGCTATAAAGAAGAAGTTTATGAAAATGCCCTGGCAGCAGAACTCAGGCAGCGAGAAATCGCCGTTGAACAGCAATATCCTGTACCCGTCATGTACGAAGGCGAGCAAGTCGCTCTGTTCTACCTGGATCTTTTCGTTGAAGATCAGGTAGTCGTTTAGATAAAAGCACTCAGCCACCAACTGACCGGCGATGAGCTTGCCCAGGTAATCAATTATCTGAAAGCCACCCAAGCACTGGTTAGCCTGCTGTTCAACTTCGGCAGGCGGAAATTGCAATACAAACGTGTTTTTCCCGGGAAAGAGAAGGACGCGCCTATAGGAAGGGTTGGAAGGGATAACATCTTGAAGAAATGAGATGCAGGGTGAGTAAAGACCTTCCACGAATAATAACCCGAATTCACGAATGAGGTCAGGCGGATTGGTTTTATTCGTGCATTCGTGGAGTCGAGTGCTCTTCTCGACCGTTCGTGGATGGTGAATAACTACATTTATTAATTCAGTTACAATCTTGAAAAAACACAGGACCAGTCCATGCCGATTCCAGACCGCATCCGCTATTTCAATAAACGCTTCTTGAACCGCCTGACCATCAGGATCGCCGGCGCGGCACACAGCCCGATCGCGGCTGTTGAGCATATTGGCCGTAAGAGCGGCAAGCGCTACCGAACCCCGGTCATGGTGGAGCGGTTGGAAGATGGCTTCATGTTCGCCCTGACCTACGGCCCGGAGGTGGACTGGTATCGCAACCTCCTGGCCGCCGGAACATGTACTTTATTCTGGCATGGGGGGAAATATCAGCTTGAGAATCCGCAGACGGTCGATGTTGAAACTGGCGTGCAGGCTTTCCCATCGCCAGCGAATTTGATACTCAAGAGGATCCACATCGATCACTTTTTCAAGATGCAGATAGCCGATTCTGATCCGGGGGCAGGGCGATCGTAAAGCTTGTCCCCTCCCCAAGCTTGCTTTCAAGCTCGATCGTGCCTTTGTGCATCTCGACGATCTTCCTGGCGATTGCCAAACCCAGGCCGCTGCCTCCATTTGAGCTGGTGCGGGAGCGATCGGCTTTGAAGAAACGCTCGAAAACCCGCTCTTGATCCTCCTCGGAAATGCCGGGGCCGCTATCACGGATCTTAAATTCGATGCGATCTCCCAGGCGCTGCAGCCCGACACACACCCTGCCGCTCTGGGGCGTGAACTTGATGCTGTTGTGGATCAAATTCATCCACACCTGGCTCAGCAGGTCCTCATCGGCAGTGATCTCAACCTCTTCCAACGAAACATCCATATCGATCCCTTTTGCGAGCCACTGCGGTTCGCTCACCAGGATCAGGCTGCGGATCTGCCTGTCCAGCCAATAGCGCTGCGGCTCGAACCTGGGGTTCTCCGCCTCCAGGGTTGCCAGCTTGAGCAAGTCCTCGGTGATGCGCGACAGGCGCGTGCTCTCAGCCGCGATAATATCAAGGTAATGATGTCTTTCTTCAGCACTGAGCTGGTCATCCTCCAGTACCTGGGCGAAGCCGCGGATCGAGGTCAACGGCGATTGGATCTCGTGCGAGACATTGGAGATGAACTCCTGGCGCAAGTTCTCCATCTGGTACAGCTCCAGGGCCATCTTGTTGACACTGTCGGCCAGTTTCCCCACAATCTGGTTGTCCGGGAAGTCATCCTCCAGCCGGGTGCTGAAATCCCCCCGGGCGATGCGCTCCAAAGCATCGATAATCGGCCCGAACACGTTCATCTCCGGGATCCAACCCCTTGACCGGGCGACTTTTGCTATCAGGTTGATGATCAAGCCTGCCAATACCAGGCCCAGCAGCGAATTGATAATCTGTATCGACCATGCAGGGAGAATCCAGCCCGTGATCCGATAAATAAAGGCGGGCATGGTTCAAGTTAGATTGACATAAACAAAATGTGGCCCATGAGGCACTCTTATGCGATACTTGGTTTGCTAAAGACCGAGCGCAGGAGAGGGCAGCATGGGCACACGTAGGGATGATATCACAGGAATGGAACGAGCGCAGATTACGATTCAGGTCCTGCCTGCTAACCGACCGCATGGTCTGGTAACCAAGTTGGCGGACAGCCACCGAGTTTCGCGGCAGACGATCTACCAAATCGCGGCGGCAGGGAAAGCTTTGTTGGAAACAGACCTGCAACCGGGGCGGCATGGTCCTTGCCCGGCTGAAAAGGATGTGCGGGTGGATCGTAATCGTCTGGGACGTAGTACGCTGGTATTGACGGAAGTGGGTGTCAGCCAGCGGGATATTGGGTTTTGTCTGCAAGAAATGCTGGACACGCACTTGTCTACGGGATGGGTCAATGCGGAATTGTCCCGGCGGGAAATGATGG
>Ga0315542_1000971_pt1 | contig 18075 bp, 14 predicted proteins | sample SalMarSW160120MG_FD_202541 | JGI IMG/M metagenome (GOLD analysis project Ga0315542, IMG submission 202541) | Salt marsh sediment microbial communities from the Plum Island Ecosystem LTER, Massachusetts, United States - Salt Marsh Sediment SW1601-20 ...
AGACCCACCCTTTCATTACGAAGACTTGATTGATAGATTACTGCTGATAGTCACACTAAACTCAACGCTAATTCACTTCCTCCTAAGTTCTCAAGTTGAGGGCAATATTGATCCAGATAGAGTCGACTCACTCACTCAGGGATTACTCAGAACAAGAAAGTGGATGGAGGAAGCAACAACAATGAAAGGAGTTCCTCCTTCGACACAGAATATCCTGAGCTTGATTGTAAAAAGACTATCCCAAGTGGAAAGCCTGCTTCCTAAACTTTCAGACAAAGCTAAGCAAGCCGAAAAGAATCCAGCACAAGAGATACTTTCGTTTCTTGATGGAAGCAAGAGCCCAGCACGAACAACAGATACAACCCAGTCTGGAGATACAGCCACCATTACTCCTGATGATTCAGAACTTGTTCCCTTAGTTGGAGAAACTGAAACGAAGACACTTGAAGCGTACCGAAAGGTCGATGTTGAGGATGACCAATTTGGATTGATTGGTCAGACACAGAGACAGATCCAGCAATATTCTGCAAGATGTCACGTATTGCTTCCCACATGGTGGTTAGAAGTACTTCGTGAACTTCATCGATATAGATCAGATTCTCCATATTTTGGTGATGTTGTTGAGCTACCAGCACGAGTCGTAGTTAAAATTACGAAAGGATTACTCACTGAAGCGCCTGGTGCAAGACTCCTTCAAGATTTGATGAAGAATCGCCAACAGGAGAATTATCTTAATGGTTCTGAACAAGAACGAATCGAGAGGGCAGTGAGTAAATATTTCCTAGGTTTAGAGGGAATTCTCAAAGAGCAAGACGTCGATGTGAAAGAGAAGATTCTAGAAGCTCAGACAGCTTTCGATGGGTTCGGTTGGGGCGGACCTGAACTTGAAAAACGACTGATCAAGAGAATTAATCAGGAATGTGAGGAAGCCCTTCAGAGTGCAGAGTCAGCAAGTGACAGAGCGAGACAAGTTATCTATGCGGAGATTACCAAAATGCTCTGTAAACTTCAACATGCAATGCTAGCTGAACCAAGACCTCGAGAAATACTTGCTCAGATGAAGCCATAAGAATCGGTCAATGATTTGCATTACTTACATACGCAGTTCATATAAGGGATAGTTATCAATGCCATTTTAATTATCCACGAGGGAAAGTAATGTCAGCTCTAAAAACTATGCTTAATCCAAAGGTTACTGCTGTTGTAGGTGTATCTACATCGAATCCATTCTCACCAGGGAATGTTATTTTCAGGAAACTAGCATTTGAACATGGACTTCCTACTTACCCTATCAACCCGAAAGGGGGAAAGGTTGAGGGAGTTGATGTTTACAAATCGATAGCAGAAGCTCCAAACGATATCGAGCTTGTTGTTATCTCAGTACCAGCTAAGTATGTTCCAAGTGTATTGGAACAGTGTGGAGAAAAGGGAATCAAATCGGTAATTGTTGTTTCAGGTGGATTTAGTGAAGTCGGATCGAGTGGAGTAAGTCTTCAAGCCGAAATAGTTGAGATTGCCAATAAACACAACATATCAATGGTTGGCCCTAATTGTATAGGAGTATATGTTCCAGATGTTTTAGACACTTTCTTCCTTCCATCAGAACGAGTTGCTCGCTCAACAAAGGGTCATGCAGCAATTATCTCACAGAGTGGTGGTTGGCTCATAGAACGATTGGAAGAGTTTGCTGATAGACGTGTAGGAATTGCAGCTGCAATTTCAATTGGAAATGCAGCACAGACCAAAGTTACAGACTTCATCGAACATTTTGGAAATGATAAAAATGTGAATGTCATTGTATGCTATCTCGAAGGATTTAGCGAAGGTGAAGGAAGGGAATTCGTAGAAGCATGCAAGAATATCGCACAGAAGAAACCGGTTGTCGTGCTAAAGGGAGGAAAATCAGAAGCAGGGCATCGGGCAACACAGAGTCATACATCTTCACTTGCGGGTATTCAAGCTGTAGCTAGCGCAGCCTTCAAACAATATGGGGTCATCCATGCGGTCGATGAAGATGAAGTCATGGCTTATGCCAAGGTATTTTCATTTGCACCAAAATATATGATGAGCGACAGAATAGGCACCCTCTCTGTAAGTGGAGGACATGGAGTTATTGCAAGTGATGAAGCTTCATCATATGGACTTGAGTTCCCACTATTTTCTGAAGAAGAGCAATCAATGATGAGAGAAGTTATGACTCCCGCGTACCGAAGTATTGCTTCATTTAGGAATCCATGTGACCTCACTGGGTCTGCTTCAGATATTGATTATGAGAAAGTGCTGGATATTATGCTCAGTTTTGACAACATTGATGCCGGACTGTTACTATTGCTTCCTTATGCACCAGGTATTTCATTACAAATAGGTGCGAGAGTTGCTAATGTATCGAAGCAACATCCAAAGACTGTTGTTGCGTATGTTCCAGACCTGAATAAGTATGAGGTTATTACTCGAGGTTTCGAACTCAATGGAATACCTGTAGCAGACACAATTGAAGAAGCCGTTCAAATGCTAAATGGTATTCGAGCACGAACTAGGTATCTTCAAAAAATAGGGGTTTGCTAGGATCCTCGGGCGACTTTCTTGTAGTCGATATCAAGAGACTTTAACGCTTCAACCAATCTTCCTCTTAAGATAAGAGGACGTGAGGAGAAATCACCAACACTCTGACATCCATTAAGATACATTGCTACCTTGAGACTTTCTAGAATTTTCTCCAGTTCTACAATAACGTCAAGGGAAGATCCATGGACTGCTGGTCTAAGAACAGGGTGAGCTACTCCAGCAGAAATGGCTCCTAAGCTCAATGCCTTAGCAACATCCATTCCAGACCTGATACCACCTGTCGCAATCACATCAAGTTCCGTGGAATCAAGCACCATTATGATGCTGAGAGCAGTCGGAATTCCCCAAGACCAGTATTCAAGTCCAAGTTGAGCCTTAACATCATCTTCTTCTTTCAAAGCTCGGAAATATTCTACTGCAGCCCAGCTTGTACCGCCAACACCACCAACATCAATTCCGTCAATTCCAATCTCTTCGAGACTTCGAGCTACTTCTGCCGAAATACCAGCACCAGTTTCTTTTGCAATTACAGGTATATCAACAGAATCTACAATTGCAGCTATACTCTCAATCATACCCTCTGAGTTAATGTCACCTTCTGGTTGAATAGCCTCTTGGAGTGGATTAAGATGAACTGCAAGAATATCCGCATCAATCATTGCTACTGCATCAGATGCAGCTTTGACATGGGTGGCACCAATATTAGCAATTACAGGAACAGAGGGAGCTCGTTCTCGAACGATTCTAAAAGTGTCAACAAGTGATGGATCTTCAACAGCAGCTCGCTGACTCCCTACTCCAATAGGTAGTCCCAATTCTTCAGCGGCTATTGCTAGTCGCTCATTGATCCCTAATGTGTGAGGATGCCCTCCAGTCATGGCGGCAATTACCAATGGAGCTGATGCCTTCAGACCGAAGAAGTTCGTTGTAAGGTCGATTTTATCCTTGTCTATTTCAGGTAGAGAATTGTGGATAAACTCAATATCCTCAAACATTGTTGATGTTTGACATTGAACGTTCTCATCTAGACAAATCTCAATATGCTCAATCTTTCTTCGACGAGTCATCGAAGCTTCTGAACTAATATCTTCTACGTCATCTCGTGGGAAAGATCTATGATCAACCATTACTCTACCTCCATGGTTATACTAAACAACATAGCCGATACACAGATAGCACTTACGGTGTATCTAGCATCCTATATTTTCTTCATACCTTGCGCGATACAAAGCCTTTATTCATTATTCTAAAGAAATAATACCTAGTGGCCAAGATGACTGACGAGGAAAAATATAGACTTGAAGATCCAGAAAAAGAGGGAGCAGTTGAGGAAGAGAAGAAAGGACTTTTCAGGCCACTCCCTAAATCTGAAGTAAAGACACGTGTGAAAGACGGGAAACCACAACCTGTTGTAAAGTTTCTGGGGATTTCAATGTATGAGAAAAATCGTGATATTCTTGCCCTGCTTCTCATGCCAATGTTCACAGGTCTCATCAATTCGTCAATCTACTCCTATGTAACGCTTAGTATAGTACCATCTTCAGCAGAATATCTGTTCTATCTTCCTGTAATTGCTGCGATTCCAATCGGGCTTGTTGTAGCAGAAACAGGACAGGCATTAATCGGCGGATTCCTGAGCGCGCTCTACTTCTTCATATTTTTCATTCTCTTCTTAACAACTCCAGCATTAATTACACCCGAACTAGGGTTTGCCAATTTCTTGGTGAGTGGAATTGCATTATCTGTAGGTTATTTCTTATTCGTAATAGTAGCAGGACTCCTTGGCGCTGTAATTGGTACAATCATTCGTGAATTCGCGTAATGCTAATAAAATCATTATATCTCTTCACAGTGCATTAGAATCAAGGCTAATGGTATTTCAAGCAAGGAGAGATTTTATTAGGAGTTATTTTTCTGCTACATTCGCATGAGAAGGATAGGCGTCCTTGTTAGTGGGAGAGGTACCAATCTTCAAGCTCTCCTTGATGCCGAATCCCGTGGGGAATTAAGTGGGCAGATTGTTGTCGTGATTTGTAATAAGAAACAAGCTTTTGCACTTGAAAGAGCGAGGAAAGTTGGAGTACCAACAATATTAGTAACAAAATCAGAATTTCCTGATAGAGAAGAATTTGACAAACAGGTAGCTGAAATACTTCGTTCTTACAAAGTCGACCTTGTTGTTCTAGCAGGGTACATGAGAATATTGACTGAGCAGTTCATTAGCGAGTTTGAAAAAAGAATAATCAATGTGCATCCATCTTTACTTCCAGCCTTTAAGGGAGTAAAAGCACAGTGGCAAGCAATTGATTATGGAGCTAGAGTATCTGGGTGTTCTACTCACTTTGTAACGTTCGAAATGGATTCGGGACCAATAATCCTACAGAAAGCGGTACCAATATTTCCAGAAGATACAGGTGAAACATTGGCTGAGAGGATTCTTCCAGTAGAACATAGAATCTTAGTAAAATCAGTCCAACTTTACTGTGAAGATAAACTCAGAATAGATGGGCATCAGGTAATAATTAGGGAGTAGTGTTTAGTATGTGTGGAGTATTAGGAATACTTGGGAATTTACGACTTCGAACCGCAAGAGAACTTCTTCTCTTGCTTACTCATCGAGGGCAGGATGCAGCAGGTCTACTTTGGAGCGAAAATGGAGTTATGAAGACTAGTAAATCCATGGGAAATCCAGGGAAGATTGATGTACCTGATATCAACCCTGCTCATATTCTGGGAAGTACAAGATATCCAACCACGGGTAAGAGAGTAGCTTCACCTGAAGACCTTGATAAATTTGTAGGGCCTTTCAACGTAAGTGAGATATCTATGACTCACAACGGAAATATTACGAATATGCCCTCTGTATCCGAAACTGTTTTTGACTGTGATTCCGAATTTCTTGCTGAAAGACTCTCCCTTCATTTGAAAACAAACAATGGAAATCTTCCAGAAGCATTCAGACAACTGGATACAGAAGTTGATGGTTCATACAGTTTGACTGGTCTCTATCGAGGGAAATTGTTTGCATATCGTGATCATCATGGTTTCAAACCACTTGTATTTGGGCGAACTAAAGATAAGACAATTGTTGCATCAGAGAGTACAGTTTTGGACATGGCTGAAGTGCCTCTTGAGAGGGATGTGTATCCAGGAGAACTCCTAATTTTCGATCAAAAAGGGACGATGGAGTCACATTCAATTTCACAAAACGCCACTCATGCCCATTGCTTCTTCGAGTATGTTTACTTTGCGCATCCAGCAGCAAAGATGGAGAACCAGCTTGTCTATGATGTGCGATTTCGTTTGGGTCGAGCTCTTGCCCAGAGTTTTCTTAAACGGAATCTTGAGATTCCCGATTACGTTGTCCCTGTGCCAGACACAAGCAGGCCAGCTGCACAAGCAATGGCTGAAACATTGTCAGTTCCTATGCGTGAAATCATATTGAAGAATAGATATCTGGGTAGAACCTTCATTGTTAGGTCTCAAGAAGAAAGAAACTCGATGGCGAGGAACAAGTACATTTACCTAGATGATAAGATTACGGGAAAAACCATCTTAGTAGTAGATGATAGTATAGTAAGAGGAACCACTGCAAGAATGATTATTGCAGATCTTAAGAAAAAAGGAGCAGCGAAAATCTATTTTGCAGTAACTTGCCCACCACAAACACATCCTTGTTACTATGGAATAGATATCGCAACAGATAGTGAATTGATAGCATCGACCACGGACATTGATTCTATCGCGGAATTCATCGGAGCAGACGCACTGATATATCAGGAACAGAACACTGTTGAGAACGCTATTGGTCTAAATGATCTCTGTCTTGCATGTTTGAATGGCGAATATCCAACTGAGCATGCAAGAAAGATACGGGGAAACATGTCCGAGTGCAGCTCAACAACAAATCAACGTGATTACGAGAGGGATTTCTCAAAATGAAGATTGGAACTCTAGCAAGTCATAGTGCATTGAATATAATCTCTGGTGCAAAAGCAGTGGGATTTGAAACTGAATTGTTCTGTACGCCAGATAGAGTTCCATTTTACAAATCATTTGGCATGGAAGACTCAATTGTCGAAATTCCTTCGTTCGATTCTATTCTAGAGATGGATCTTTCAGATGTTATCATTATTCCACATGGCTCATTTGTTGCATATATAGGGTCTGAGAGAATTCTCAAATCAAAGCTTAGAATATTTGGAAACAAAGAACTACTTCGCTGGGAAGAAGACAGGCAACTAAAATCTAAACTCATGAAAGAAGCAGGACTTCGTGTTCCTCGAGAGTTTAATCGAATAGACGAAGTAAATACTCCTGTCATTGTGAAATCAGATGGGGCAGCTGGCGGAGAAGGATATTTTATCGCAGCAAACAAAGAAGAGATTGAAACAAAATTAAAATCTACGAAGGGATACACATTCCAAGAATACATCACTGGAACGAAAGTATTCACAACGTATTTCAATTCTCTAGCTAGAAACAGACTAGAGGTCTTCGGAGCGGATATTAGGTATGAAACTGATGCTGATGCAAATCTACGGTTTGATGACAAACCCTCCTTTGTCGTTGTAGGGAACCTTCCTCTCGTTCTTCGAGAATCCACACTTGCACAGTACTATAACATGGGATTAGGATTCATTGATGTATTCAAGAAGGAAATTGAACAGGACCTGATTGGACCATTTTGTATTGAAACAATTATCGATAAGAATCAGGATATCTATGCCTTTGAGTTCAGTGGAAGAATTGTTGCTGGTACAAATGTGTGGATGCCATCTTCACCGTATTCTTTCGTTTTGTTTGGTGATGATATGTGGATGGGTAAAAGAATCGCATTGGAGATTCGGGAACTTATGAATTCAGGTCGATTAGATGATATTTTAAGGTGAGGTCATGTTCGTTAGACAACAAGAACAGAAGACTTACAAACCAACACGCTTCCATTTCATCGGGAAAGGCCAAGTTTGGCACTTGGAGGTTACCAGATGAAGCTCCCAACAATAGGAATGCTTGGTTCGCATAGTGCAGAGGAAATAGGAACATCTGCTAAGGCCAATGGATTCCAGACAGTTATTGTTTGTCAGAAAGGGAGATCCAAACTCTATACTCACTATAACAAACACCTATACGATCATGTGATTGTTCTGAATAAATTTGGTGAGATGATCCAAGATGAAATTCAAGAACAATTGAGAGAGCTTAACACTATTTGGATTCCAAATCGTTCCTTCTCAGTTTACGTAGGTTATGAGGAAATTGAAAAGAAGTTCAAAGTACCAATTTATGGTAATCGAGATATCCTAAGGGTTGAGGAGAGAGGTCCAGAAAAGGACCAATACTGGTTATTGAAACAATCGGGAATCAGGATACCAAAATCATTCACACCTGATTCAATCGACAGACTAGTAATCGTAAAGGTCCAGCAGAAAGGACGACCTTTGGAACGAGCATTCTTCTACGCAGCATCACCAGCTGAATATGAGAAAACTAGCGAGTCAATGATTAAGAAAAACCTAATATCAGAGGAAGACTTAGCACAATCAACAATTGAAGAATTTGTTATTGCTCCACGATTCAATGCTAACTTTCAAGCATATGCAATGGATGATCATTTTGGTGACTTAGACTTTGTCGGATTCGACGATAGAATACAGACAAGTCTCGGAGGACTCCTTAATCTTCCAGCTAGTGAGCAATTAAAAATCGATTTTGCTGTGATGAATGAAGAAGCTGGGCATAAAGGAGTCACTATGAGAGAGAGTAAGAAACCCTTAGTTTACAACGCTGCTGAAGCATTGCTAGAAGGAATCAGAGAGCACTTTCCACCGAGAATGATAGGACTTTTCTCACTGCAGGGTGCTTTGACAGAAGAATCAGAGTTCATCGTCTTTGATCTCAGTCCAAGAGTACCATGTGTTGGTCCAACCAGTCCGGAAATGAGACGATTATCACTCAAGTTCGATAAACCAGTTCAATCACCATTGGACTTGTGTATGTTTGACATTCAGAAAGCGACAAAAGAAAATAGAATCAGCGATGCAACAACATAGAGGAGAGAAAAAAATGGCCTTGATTCACGAAGGAAAAGTAAAACGAGTCTTACAGGACCCAAATTCATCAGAACGGGTAATTATAGAATTCACAGATAAAGTAACTGCGGGAGATGGAGAGAAGAAACAAGAATTCACAGGAAAAGGAGCAGTTGCCTGTGACATGTCGCATTACCTCTTCGGATATCTAGAAGGAAAGGGCATTGATACACACTATGTGAAAAAATTGACCGATAATCAACTTCTCTGCAAGAAGGTCACAATCTATCCCATTGAGGTTGTCTGCAGGAATAAGGCTGCTGGTTCATTCTGTAGAAGATATGGCACTAAGAAAGGAATAGAATTTTCAGAACCTCTTGTCGAATTCTTTGTGAAGAATGATGCGTATCATGACCCGTTGATTACAGCAGGAGCAATCAATAGACTTGGACTTGTAAACAGACAAGATTTGGAGTTCTTGAGATCAGTTGCGCTTTCAGTTAATTACTATCTTAGAGAATTATTACAACAAAGAAATTTGATTCTTGTAGATTTCAAACTTGAATTTGGGAGAACGGAGAAAGGATACATCGTAATAGCTGATGAAATATCTCCAGACACAATGAGAATTTGGGATTCAGGTGCATCATCAATGGATAAGGATGTATTCAGAGAAGACAAAGGAGATCTTATTGCAACATATCTTAAGGTGTTCGAGGAGATTAAGAAGGCAAAACCACAAGATGTTGAACCAAGAATTGAAAGGATGCAGGTCACTGTAGAACCAAAATCAGGAATCAAGAATCCACCTGGAGAAGTAACCAAGAAAGCACTTGAAAGATTGGGTTTTGCAGATGTTCAAGAAGTACGGATGGGAAAAATATTCACAATCAGTTTGAAGAGACCTATTACTTCGGAGATTCTCAATCAACTAACGATTATGAATGTGAAACTCTTATCTAATCCCATATCAGAGAATCATAAGGTGAGGATAGAGTAGTGACAATTGCAGTGCTTCGATTTCCTGGTACTAACAATGAGAATGACGTTCTTAGAGCACTCTCACTGATTAATGGAGCGAATCCAATCCTTGTGCCTTCGCGGAAAGGTCTCGCAGGTCTTGAAGAAGCAGATGCAATCGTAATTCCAGGAGGATTCTCATATGGTGATTATCTCCGTGCAGGAGCAGTCGCATCCGTAGAAACTATTACTGAAGGAGTAAGAGACCTAGCGGAGGATGGAAAACCAGTACTTGGGATTTGTAATGGTTTTCAGATACTAACGGAAATGGGCCTATTGCCTGGTGTTTTACTTCCAAACAAGTCTGCACGGTTTATTTGTAAATGGGTCTATCTGAAAGTATCCGATCATCCTACAATGTTCACCGAAGGAATGGAAGGTAGCATCATAAGAGTTCCAATTGCCCATGCAGAAGGTAATTATTATTGTTCAGAAGAAGAGCGTGAATCTCTGAAAGATGAACTTCGAATTCCGTTCCAATATTGCAATGCATCTGGTGAATCGGGTCTTGCCTACAACCCAAATGGGTCACTTGATAATATCGCAGGAATCATCAATCAGAAGGGAAATGTACTTGGAATGATGCCTCATCCAGAGAGAGCAAGTAGAGCAGTCCTTGGATCTACAGACGGACTAGCAATCTTAGAGAATTTTGTGAGGGCAACTAAATGATTACAAAAGAAGAAATGGAACATGCAAGAACGGTCTTGGATCGTGAGCCAACTGAGACTGAACTTGGTATGTTGGATGTCCTTTGGTCCGAACATTGCAGTTACAAGAGCAGTAAACGTTGGTTCTACCTGTTTAAGACAAAAGACGATAGTGTAGCTCTCGGTATTGGAGAAGGAGCAGGACTAGTCGATATTGGTGATGGATACTTTGCAGGAGTCGCAATGGAATCACATAATCATCCAAGTCAGATAGACCCATATAATGGAGCAGCTACCGGAGTTGGAGGCATTATTAGAGATGTCATCTCACAAGGGTGTAAAGCTGTAGGTCTAATGAACTGCCTTCGTTTTGGACATCCCTCAAAACCACATAACGCATATCTCTTGGAAAATGTTGTTCGAGGAATATCCGAATACGGGAATTCGGTCGGAATACCAGTTGTAGGTGGTGAGTTAGAATTTGATGATTCATACACTGACAATTGCTTAGTAAATGTGGTTTGTGTAGGCTGGGTAAAACCAGAGCTAGTAGTAAGGAGTTCAGCCAAAACACCAGGGCACTATCTGGTAATGTTTGGATCTACGACAGGGCGAGACGGAATTGCAGGGGTAAGTTTTGCTTCAGAAACATTCTCAGATGATGAGGAAGAGAATAGAGGTGCAGTCCAGATTGGAGATCCTCTATCAAAGAAAATTGTTATTGATACACTGCAAGAATTGATTGAAGAGAGACTTCTAGATGGATTGCAAGATTTTGGTGGGGGTGGAATGACCTCTGCCGCAGGTGAGCTTGCAAAGGCAGGAGGAACGGGAGTAGAAATAGATCTCGATAAAGTACCACTTAGAGAGGTTGATATTAAACCCTCAGAGATTATAATCTCTGAATCACAAGAACGTATGCTTGCAGTAGTAGCACCTGAGAATCTAGATAGAGTTGTATTGTTGCTTGAAAAAAATGGAACCCCTTATGGAATCATCGGAAAAGTAACTAATGATGGGCATTACACCGCAAAGTGGTATGGAGAAGTCCAAGCTCATCTACCAATTAATTTGCTAGTGGAAGGATTTCCAGTTCCTGAGCGAATTGAAGGGAAAGTCCCAGCACAGACCGAATCAATGGCTTGGTTCAAAGAACCTGAGAACTACAAGAAGATTCTACTCGACATGCTTGGTTCAGTCAACCTCTGTGACCGTTCTTGGGTCTATAGCCAATACGACCAGCATGTTCAATCAAACACGGTCGTAGATCTTGGTGAGAATAGCGGTGTATTAGAATTTCCAAATGGGCGAAAGCTAGCATTCACAAGTGATTGCAACTCCTTCTGGTGTTTACTGGACCCTCAACAAGGAACTGCTAATTCTGCGTGTGAATCTCTACGCAATCTTGTAGCGATGGGGGCAACTCCAATCTTCATCGCAGATTGTCTCAATTTTGGAAATCCTGAGAGACCAGAATCCTATTGTCAATTTGTGGAATCAGTAAGAGGGCTGGGTAGATTCTCAAATGATTTTGAAATTCCAATAGTTGGAGGAAACGTTTCGCTATATAACGAAGCTGAGATTGAAGGAGAAATCAAGAGGATCAATCCAACGCCACAAATTATGGTTGCCGGTATTTTCGAAAAAGGATTCACGCCAGTACGGCGAAATCTCGTATCCCCATGGGCTAACATATTCCTAATAGGGGATACTCTTCCTGAACTCAATGGGAGTGAATTCCAAAGGATTACAACAGGGCAGGTAAAGGGATTTCCACCAAAATACAGACCTGAAGTTGAGAAACGATCCATGCGTGTTATCAAAGAAGCACATCAGAAAGGATTGATTCGTTCATGTAACAACGTTGGAAGGGGCGGCTTAGCAGTCGCATTGATGAAGATGGCTCTTAGAAGTGAATATGGGTTCAAATTAAATTTGGATTATATTCCGGGAGCAGCTAATAGTCTTGCACAGAAACTCTACTCAGAAACCTCCGGCAGATACTTGGCAGAAGTAACAGAAAGTAATCAGGCAGATTTTTTGGAAATCGTTGAAAAGCATGAGTCATCAGTCTGTGAACTTGGTCTCACGAACAAAGAACCTGTAGCTGATTTTGGTGCATTTTCTCTTACAATGGATGAAGCACGAGAAGTGTTTTCGAATGGATTGAAGCAGTTCATGGAGTGATTCAAAGATGGTTGATGTGTTAATTATTGCAGGAAGTAAAAGTGATGAAGCAATAGTCAAGAAAGCGACAGATGTTCTCAGAGAACATAAGATCAGTTATGATGTGAAATATGCATCAGCTCATAGAGAACCTGAAAGGGTCCGAATCATTGTTACAGATAGTGATGCAAAAGTAATGATTGCTATTGCAGGACTTGCTGCAGCGCTTCCGGGAGTTGTAGCCTCACATACTAATAAACCAGTCATTGGAGTTCCAGTCAAAGTAGCTCTTGATGGTCTTGACGCGTTACTATCGATAATGCAAATGCCCAAGGGTGTACCTGTTGCTACTGTAGGTATAGATAATGGTCAGAATGCGGCGCATTTAGCCGCTCGTATCTTAGGCGTTTCTACGAAGTCCAGACCCGTTCCGAAGACTTACGCTGAAGCTGGGGTTGATGAAACCTTAGTCGCAAGAGGTTTGGAAATTCTGGGCAAGTATGTGAGAGAGTCTTTTAAGTATGGAGAAGTGATGCAAGATTATGGGCATTATGCAAATACAGTCAAGGTGTCAGAGAATCTTTGTTTAGCTATTTCAACAGATGGCGTCGGCAGTAAGGTTCTAGTGGCGGAAATGGCAGGGAAATATGATACCATCGGAGAAGATTGTGTTGCAATGAATGTGAATGACCTAATCTGCATTGGAGCGACACCGGTTGGATTTGTCGATTATCTTGCCTCTGAAAAACCACTTCCAGAGAAAATTATTGACGAAATTGGTAAAGGTCTCTTGAATGCATGTGTCGAATCAAATATACCAATACTAGGAGGAGAAACAGCTATTCTTCCAGATATGATACGAGGCATGAGTGGCTTTGGATTAGATCTAGCAGGAACCGCAATTGGAACCGCTAAACCAGATGAACTCTTTGATGGATCTGGTATTGAAGAGGGAGATGTAATTCTTGGTGTTGCATCTAATGGCATCCATTCAAATGGATTTACTCTTGCACGTAAAGTGCTACTCTCCAAGTTTACTATTGATGAAGAGCTCGCTTGGAAAGTAACTCTGAGTGATGAGCTACTTCGTCCTACACGAGTGTATGTGAAACACTTCAAAGAACTCAAAGAAGCAGGTGTTAATATCAAAGGACTCGCTCATATCACAGGTTCAGGTTTTCGTAAGGTGCTGCGACTAGGTGAATTCAAATTTGAAATTGAGAATTTCCCGGAAATCCCTCCTATCTTTGAATTAATCAGGACAACTGGAAATATTACCTGGCAAGAGATGTTTACGACCTTTAACATGGGTATCGGATTAATAGTACTGGTCCCGCCATCAGAGGTCGAACAAGCATTAGCTGCACTTTCAAAACACGATGATGCCATTCTGCTAGGATTTGTCGAGAAGTCAAAGCAAGGGACGGTTGAAATCAAATCGTATGGGGTAAAAATAGAGTGACAAAAGTATTGCTTATCGGTAATGGTGCAAGAGAACATGCAATCGCAACAGCACTTGACAAATCAGATGTAACGATATATGCGCACATGGAGAGAAAGAACCCAGGGATTGCTAAACTCTGCAAGGAAATCACAATAGGCCCGATAACCGAAATTAAGAAGCTCCCAGACTTATTTGGAATTGATTATGCAATTATTGGACCAGAGGCTCCACTTGCAGCAGGAATATCTGATTTCATAATTGCGCAAGGAGTCCCATGCATTGCGCCTTGTAAGGATGCAGCGATGATTGAAACGAGTAAATCCTTCGCACGCATTGTAATTGGCCAAACCATACCCAAAGCCAATCCTCAATTCATGGTGGCCCGTAGCTTAGATGATCTAAGAAAATTCGAAGCAATAATCGGTGTAGAAAATATTGTCGTGAAACCAAATGGTCTCACTGGTGGAAAGGGAGTCAAGATATATGGGGAGCATCTTAATTCTCGTGAAGAATTGGAACGATACGCTATTAGCTTACTTACAAATGAAGGCATTGTAGTACTAGAAGAGAAACTCGTTGGTACAGAATTTACTATGCAAGCATTCTCAGATGGAAACCGACTTGAAATAATGCCTTTAGTAAGAGACTACAAACGAGCATATGATGGAGATACTGGACCAAATACTGGATCTATGGGCTCTTTTTCCACTCAGAGCCATGGTCTACCATATGTTGCAACTGAAGATTTCATTGCTGCAAAAACAATCATGGATGCGACATTAAAGGGCATTAAAAAGAAATCAGGTTCGACCTACAAAGGTATTCTATATGGTCAATTCATGAAGACAGAATCGGGAGTCAAAGTAATAGAATTTAATGCAAGATTTGGTGACCCAGAAGCAATGAATGTACTTTCAATCTTGTCAACTTCAATGGATGAGATTTGTCAGGGAATTATAGATGATAATTTGGGACACGTACAATTTGAAAACAAAGCGACAGTTTGCGTTTATGTAGTTCCTGAAGGGTACCCAGGTCCAGATGTTGTGAGAGATAGTCCCATTGATCTTAGTGTAGCAACCACTGCTCAACTATATCATGCCTCAGTATACGAACAGGATAATCAAATTCTGACAACTGGCAGTAGAGCAATTGGAGTTCTTGGGAAAGGAGATAGTGTTCCTCAAGCACGAGAGATCGCATATGCGAATGCCTCACGCATCAAGGGAAAAGTACGGTTTAGATCTGACATAGCAGAATGAAGGGAGGAGCCTGAAGTTAAAATTAGGGAGAGATTACTGGTCATAGATTTTGGAGGTCAATATACTCACCTGATTTCTAGACGTTGTAGAGAACTTGGAGTATATGCTGAAATAATACCACAGGAAACCTCTCTCATTGGCGATGTATTAGACGGTGTGAAGGGGGTCATTCTCTCAGGCGGCCCCCGAACTGTTGCAGATGAAGATGTAGGAGATGTATTCTCTGAAAATCACGACAGGCTCAGGGCGCTAAATATCAAGATTCTCGGGATCTGTTTTGGACATCAGATTCTAGCGGTTTATCATGGAGGTAGTCTCGTTCCAGGTGGCAATCCAGAATATGGTCAGACTGATATTGAAGTTGTGGATTCTTCAACTCTGGTTGGTGGTCTTGAAACAAAGCAAAAGGTATGGATGAGTCATAGTGATGAGGTCAATAGACTTCCTGAAGATATGAGACCTCTAGTAATTAGTGGTGTTGAAAGAATAGCAGCATTTGCCAATTCGGACAACACCATTTTCGGAGTACAGTTTCACCCAGAAGTGACCCATACTAAAAATGGACTGACAATTCTTAAGACATTTCTGAGAGATATCTGTGAATTCCAAGATGACTGGAAACCTGAGGACCAAATTGGAAGTATTATCGATTATGTGAAAGAAACAGTTGGGTCCTCGCAAGTGTTGATGGGAACCAGTGGCGGAGTCGATTCTACTGTTGCAGCATATCTCATTAGACAAGCTATTGGTGAGCGTCTCTATTGCGTATTCGTTGACAACGGATTACTAAGAGAAGGAGAGAAAGAGGAAGTAGTCACCGCATTCAGAGAGATGGGTTTTGAACACTTTGTCGCTGTTGATGCATCAGATGAGTTTATTGATGCACTTGAAGGAATCGAAGAACCTGAAGAGAAGAGGAGAATCATTGCTAACAAGTTCATTGAAGTATTCGAGCGTAAAGCAAAAGAACTAGAGTCTGAATTTGGTAAGTTTGAATTCTTGGGACAAGGCACTATCTATCCCGACAGAGTGGAGAGTGCAGCGACAGGAAAAGCGACTGCAGTAATCAAGAGCCATCACAATGTGCGTCTTCCAGAATGGATGGCATTAAAGCTAGTTGAACCCTTGAAAGACCTCTACAAGGATGAAGTCAGACAAGTTGGTTTTGCTATAGATATCCCGAAACACATGATTACAAGGCAACCATTCCCGGGACCATCACTTGCAATCAGAATCAGTGGCCAAGTAACTCTTCAACAGCTTACCATCCTTCGCAATGCAGACTCAATCTTGCAGGATGTAATTGAAAACGAAACATTCTACCCACATATTTGGCAATCATTCTGTGTGTTACTCCCCGTGAGAACTGTCGGTGTTATGGGTGATGAGAGAACATACGATCAAGCAGTTGTCATCCGGATGGTTGAAAGTGTAGATGCAATGACTGCGTCAGTAACAACACCTCCATGGCACGTACTTCTGCTTGCAGCATCTAGAATTGCAAATGAAGTGAAGGGTGTCAATCGAGTTGTGTATGATTTGACATCAAAACCACCAGGAACAATAGAATGGTATTGAAATAAAATGATGTATTGGGAAACGGTTGTATGCGAAAGTGATATGTATAGCTATAGCGATGCCAGCAAGAGATGAGAGGCAAGCTAGTCTATCCATATTCTGATTCACTTCTCGATTACGAGTTCAGTCAAGAACATCCTCTAAAACCAGAACGATTAAAGCTGACTTATCTCCTCTCAAAGCAACTTGGACTTTTGGATAAAACAAATGTTATCGAACCAACTCCAGCGACAAGAGCAGACCTTGAGTTATTCCACTCAGCAGAGTACATCGATGCTGTTCAAAAGTGTGGAGAGGATTTATGTTCAGATTACAAACATGGCTTAGGTACTCCAGATAATCCCGTTTTCCCAAAGATTTACGAAACTGGTGCAAAATACGTGGGAGCAACCCTAGACGGAATGAAGAAGATAATTGATGGTGCTTCTAATGCATTTTGCATATCAGGGGGATTACATCATGCTCAACGAAATGCGGCAGCAGGTTTCTGTATCTTCAATGATGTGGCAATTGCTATTAACTATCTTCAGCAGAAGAAGAATTGTAAGGTTCTGTATTTTGACATCGATGCACACCATGGAGATGGTGTCCAGAACGCGTTCTACCGTTCCAAGGATGTCCTGACCATTTCAATTCACCAGACTGGAAAAACACTCTTTCCCGGCACAGGTTTTGTTTATGAAACTGGAGGTGCAGAAGGGACGGGATATTCAATCAATGTACCAGTAATCCCAGGTGCTGGAAGTCTTGAACTAATTAAAATCTACAATGAAATTGTAAGACCTCTTGCTGAATCATACAAACCAGACTTGCTAGTGACGCAGCTTGGTGTAGATGGTCACTATAATGACCCACTTGCACATCTTGCCTATACATCGTATGGGTACGAAACTGTGCTAAGAGATTTAAGAAAGATTTCTTCTGATTTGTGTAGTCTAGGATGGCTTGCTGTTGGTGGTGGGGGTTATCATCCAGTCACAGTTGCTAGATTATGGGCTCTATTTCTAGCAATTATGTTGGATGAGAAAGTTCATGATAAAATTCCCGATGAATTCAAAAAGTCATGTGAGTCCTTGGGCTATTCAAACTATCCTGAAACAATGCGCGATGAGGAGGATGTCGTACAGATGTACTTTTCAAGAGAAGAAGTCACCCTCGATCTTGATAGAACTATCAGAAGAGTGAAAGAGCTAACGTTTCCGTATCACGGGCTCTAGTCTTCACTAGCCAACTGCAAATCAATCCATTTTCGGATCATCTTCACAACAAGATCTGAAGCTGTTGCCATAATAACTGTGTCTGCATCTTCAGATAGTAAGGATGAGGGGTCAACGCCCGAACGAGCAACACGCAATAAC